>Ga0074193_1000447_pt1 | contig 69853 bp, 55 predicted proteins | sample EPASupsiteHSE605_FD_64523 | JGI IMG/M metagenome (GOLD analysis project Ga0074193, IMG submission 64523) | Bioremediated contaminated groundwater from EPA Superfund site, New Mexico - Sample HSE6-05 | ecosystem: Environmental > Aquatic > Deep subsurface > Groundwater > Contaminated ...
TTGCTTTTCTTGCTGCTTAATTACAAGAGCTTCCTGTTCAACAACTTTGCTATCAGCCTGAAAGCTGAGATTATTTTGACCTTTTTCAGGCCATTTGAATTCTTTTTTCTTTGGATAAATAACCAGGGTGTTAAAGCGTTCTTCTTTTTCTAAATCCTTAAGATTGAGAATGATGTCAAGGGCAAAATCCCATGGAACATCATCGAGCACAAGAGTAAGTGAACCTTGAACGGATTCGTCAACGACTATGTTCACGCCACTAACCTGACGGAGAAAATTAAAAACGTTATGCAGATCCATTTTTTGAAATTCAACGGTTATTCTCTCCTTATTATAACCGGAGAAATTAAAGGCATCCTGCATTTGTTGTTCTTTCGCTTTTGGAGAAATTTTATTATCAAGAGGATTAATATCAGGCAATTGATTATCAATTGTTTTAGAAGAGCCAATCAAGCCACCAATTTTATCCTTACCTCCCAAATCACCAGCCTTCATTTGTTGAGATTGCTTATCAGATGGAACTCCTTTCTCTTCTGTTAAAGCGCCGGCAGGAGAACCAGCAGATATCTTATCTTTTTTATTAATATTTAACAGAATCTCAGTATCTTCTTTTATCGCTTGATAAGCAAATTTCTCAGACAAAATTATTTCAATACGATATATATTAGGCTTAACATCAGTTATTGCTTTTGTTTGTATTTTGGCAATACTTGAGTTGACTTGGTTGTTAAACTCCTTAGAAAAGCTAGCTTCAGCAATATCTACAACAATTCGATCGGGATTGGGAAGTTCATAAATTGTTGAAATAATTTTTCCAGAGCATTTAATCCGAATCTCAAGTTTTTGATCTGTCTCGCTTGAAGTTGCTGATAGTATTTCAATATTTCCTTCAGAAGCTGCAACAAGTTGAGAGGGTAGCATTAAAAGAAAAAGTAGCGTGATACACAAAAATTTTCCAACATCCTTATTCGATATTGTCGGGAAAAATATCAAAAACATTATTCATCTCCCTCTTTTTTCATTCTCATTGTGGTTGTGGTTGTAAGCTGTTGACCTGATCTTGTTTTTGCGGTTTCAGTAATAATCAACCGATGATTATCAATAGACGAAACCACACCACGTTTACCTATAAGATTTCCCAACCTAAGAACATAACCTTTCTTTGTTTGATCTTCTACGAGAGCAATCGGCTCTTTCGATGAAGAGATTACACCAACTAAAGTCAACTGACCTGGCTCAAAAAGTTGCATCCCTGTCAATTGCGCATTTTCATCTACGATTTCATTGGGATCAGGCTTTGATGCAGATTTTTGAGTTACAAATGGCTTGAATGGATCCGAGCGACCTTCGGTATTGTAAAAATAATTATCGCCACTTAACTGGTTATTAATTCCAGAAGATGAATCTGATAATTTATTTTGCGAAAATGCAATAGAACTTATAAAAAAAATAAATGCTACAATTATACTATAAATAAATCTCGCTATGCTCATTGCAACACCGCTAGAAATATCATTTTTTATGTTGCTCAAGTTTAACGTTTGTAAATCTATAAGTTAACAATCTACAACTAGAATCCAACAAAATCTCATTCTTTTCCTGATCAACTTTATCAGTTTTTATATTGTTAACTGTTACGATACGCTCAAGTTTACTAACTTTATCTAGAAATAATCCCAAATTATGGTACGGTCCTTTAATTTTTATATCTACAGGGATTTCAGCATAAAAATCTCTCGGAATTTCTTGTCCAGGAGTAAATGAAAGAAAATCCAGTCCAGCATTTCTGCCAAGATCCGAAATATTTCTCAATAAATTCGGAATTTCTTGACTTTTTGGCAGCAAAACAGACGTTGCCTCAAATTTGTTCCTGACCTCTTCAAGCTCTTTCTGATATACTGGTAAATCTCTAGCTGCTTTTCTCACCTTTTTTAGTTCTTCATTAGTTGCATTGACTTGTACTGTTAACTTTGCTATCTGCTCTTGATTCGATTGAAAAAAAAGAAAATAAAATAAAACAATAAAAAGTAACAAGATCGACAAAATGCCCAGCAATTTGTTTTTATTGCTGATAGACATATACTTCTCATCGATGAAAAGATCAAATTTTGATTTTTTTGAACTGTAGGTCATGAATTAAACCTTGCGCTAATAAATTAATTCTATTTGTTTCCAGGCATGGCCACTTGGCTTGAAATGGTAAATGTTTTCAAATTCCGTTCGGCATAAATCTCCATAGCCGCTTTCGTCAAACCAACACCCTGTATATATTGTGAATTTTCCAAATCTTCCATGTATTTTGCGACTGTTTGTTCATCAAGAGCCATTCCAGTGAGATTCAATTGATTTCCTGCTTGAGACAAACTCTTTAACCACATCCGGTTGGAAGGAGTCAAATTTGCTATTTCATCAAGCACGTGAACAGTAAGTGATGATGATTGTTTTAACTGGTTAATGACATCAATTCTTGTAAGAAGTATTTTCTTTTCTTCTTCCATTTTTTTAATTTCAGCAAGAATCTTCGTATATTGCTGCTTTTCTGCAATCAATCGCTGATCTTCTTCCTTCAATTTACTTATCGCATTTAGCTGAACCAACTCAGTCACCAGAAGACTTACCAGAATAAAAGCAATAATCCCAACGCTTACAAAAATTTGATTTTTCGCTTTTTTTCGGCGCTTTATATCTCGAACAGGGAGAAGATTTATGTGTATCATAGTGTTATATTACAGCAGTTCGGATTGCGAGCCCGGCGGCAATAGCCATTTCAGGACCAATTGTATCAAGATAATGCTGATCAAATTTTTTATCATCGCAAATCATTGTTGCAAATGGATTAAAGGCTATCACATTTAAGCCGGTTTCGCGCGAAAGATAGTCTTGTAATCCGTTAATTTTTGAACCACCACCACTTAATACAATTGCCTTCAATGGCTTTTCCGGATTATTAGCGAGATATAGATCAATAGCTTTTTTTATTTCCAATACCCACTGAGTGCAGGTTTGATTAAATATATTTTTTATTTTTTCTTTATATTCTTCCAGCGATACTATTCCCAACTTTATCTTCTCTGCTTCCAAGTAATCAATCCCAAGAGTATTTGCCAACTGATCAGTCAATTGCTCGCTTCCAACAACAACATCACGTGCCAGCACAGATATACCTTCTGAAAGGATGTTGATATTCATCTTAGATGCGCCTATATCAACCAAGGCTACATTTTCCCGCTGTTCCGATGCCGTTTCCCAAATATTTTCCAGGGCAAAACCATCGACATCAACAAGCGATGTTGTTAATTTCAGCTCACCTAGCATATCTAGATAATCATTAACAACTTCTTTCTTTGCAGCGACCAGCATTATATCGCACCTGTCAGAACCTTCTTTTTTTGATGGAAGTTTCTGGAAATCTATATAGACGTCATCAATATCAAATGGAATATATTGCTCAGCTTCGGCATTAATATAGCTTGATAAAGCATCATCCTCCATTTTTTCTAGATTTATTTTCTTTACAATAACAGAATATCCAGATATAGAAATCCCTATTTTTTTATTCTTTATTTTAAGATTTTTTAGAAGAGATGATAGCACCTTCCCAACCTCCAATGGCTCTTGCAACACCCCATCTTCAACTGCCCCTGAAGGCAGCAGTGCCGACCCAACAGCTATTAACTTATACATTTTCCCAATTCGTTGCAATTGGCACACCTTTATTGCGTGGGATCCTATATCAACACCTATCAATAAATTTTCTTTTTTTTTCATTTTATAAAGTTACGTCAAAATGTTGCAAACAATATCCAATAGTATAAAAGGATACGATCACTGAATATATATGTTAACACAAAAATGATCTGTTCAATTTCAATATTCACCCCTGGTCGTATCAAAAAAGAGACGAATTCGAGCAAAAAACGTTACAACTTACTCGTTGAATCAAACAGAATGGCAGTCGCAAAGTGCATTTTTACAAAAAAGCGAGCTAATCGCCGAACATTAAGAATGTGTCCACAAATTTTTTTGTCTCACATGTCCAAAATTCCAAACTACGCCTTATTCGACTGATCCATTTCATGTTCAGCAACCAACGACCAAAATTGCCTCTTCATTTCAAAAAACTTTAATCGAGCGCTTCTTACAGTATCCGTTTTCAGGTCCCTTCCAACGCTCCAGAGGCACCACTTAAGTCTACCAGCAGGATTTGACGTATTTTTTCTTTCTATTTATAATTAAGCACATAAAAAGTTTCCTTTGTCAAGTTGAGAACCTTTTTTTTCACCTTTTTCCCTGCTCTATCCATGGGTTAGGTCTAGCAGTAATTACACCCAAACGGTATCTTGTTAATTTTACTACATAACAACAGCAACGCCTCCCTTTAACCCTAACCTGCTGTTCACAGTGCTAATTTTGGTCAGCCTTTCATGATTCCATCAACCATGATGGCATTCTCTCGTTGGCTACGACAACAAACCTATCGTTCGTCCTCAAGAAAAATTCGTCGGAGCTTGTAAAAATATTCGATGCCTGACCAGACGGTGAGCACTAAGGCTAGGTAGACTACCGCCAACCCCATTTGGTACAAATGAGGAATCGGCAGAACGCCAAGAGGGAAGATCAAAGTACCTAGGCCGATATACTGGATAGTGGATTTCCATTTACCTAGGCTGCTGGCAGCCACAACAACGCCGGAGGAAGATGCAACTCCGCGCAAACCGGTGACCACAATCTCACGGCAAAGGATGATCAGTGCCACCCAAGCGGGCATCTTACCGGTAGGGATGAGCATGACCAGCGCCGTGGTTACCAGCACTTTATCAGCCAAAGGGTCCATCAATTGTCCCAAGACGGTCACCGCCTTGTATTTACGGGCGAAATAGCCATCTATCCAGTCAGAACCGGCGGCAATCGAAAAAACCAGCCAGGCGATCAAGCTCATTCGGACGGTTTGCTCTTGGAGTAAAAGCAACATCAGGCAGCCGGATAGGATAAACCGGCTGCCTGTAATGAGGTTGGGCAGATTGAAAACTTTGGAACTACGGTTCAATTGACGGTTACCATTTGACGGACATTAATGTTCGAGGGAAGAGGAGGTCTGCCGCTACGGTAAGAGCGATACGTCTCCATGACTTTGCTAACATAGTTCTGGGTCTCGGGGATACTGGGAATAACTCCGTACGGCGCTACATTTCCCGGCCCAGCATTGTATGCCGCCAGACTTAGTTCCACATTTCCTTTAAAGTTGTCAAGGAGATATCTGAGATACTTCGTGCCGCCGTTAATGTTCTGAAGAGGGTCAAAAGGATCATTGACCGCCAGATCCTTAGCGGTTCCCGGCATCAATTGCATCAGCCCCTGGGCACCTTTGGGAGAAATAGCGTTGGGATCAAAGTTGGATTCCGCCTTAATGACTGCCTTGATCAGGAGCGGGTCGACCTGATGGTTCATAGCGGCCAACTGAATATAGCGGTTCAAGGTTTGAGGCGCGGTCCGAAACGCATAATATCCGCCCCGGTAATCGCTGCTGTTTGGTAACCCTATCCGGGAAAGGCCGCTGCTCGAACGGCGGGTGATGGTCTTGATTAATTGATCTTCAGGCGAATCCAGCCGCCGCGGTGCTCGTTCGCTCAGTTTATAGCGCCCATCACCCGGGACATTGGTGTAATGACAAATGCCCCGGGCATCAACATAGGCGTACATTGCCGCACCTGCCGAAACCGGCAGTGAAATCATCACAAGGAGAAGTCCTGTCAGAAGGAGGTGGGGACCCATTGAGTGCCTTGATTTATTTTTGACGTTTTTCCCAATCGGCGAGGAATTGCTGCATACCGATGTCGGTCAGCGGGTGTTTGGCCAATTGGGCAATTACTTTATAGGGAATAGTAGCAATATCCGCCCCGAGCAAGGCTGACTCGACCACGTGCATCGGGTTTCGGACCGAGGCAACGATGACCTCGGTAGCGAATCCATAGTTGCGAAGTATTGTCATTATATCGGCAATCAGATCGAGACCGTTTACCGAAATGTCATCGAGGCGACCGACAAAAGGGCTGACATAGGTTGCTCCGGCCTTTGCCGCCAGCAGCGCCTGGGAGGCAGAAAAAATCAGGGTCACGTTGGTCTTGATCCCCTCAGCGGTCAACTGCTTCACCGCTTTTAACCCTTCCTCGATCATCGGAATTTTGACGACGATATTATTGGCGATTTTTGCCAGTTCGCGAGCCTCAGCGACCATGCCGTCCGCCTCAAGGCTGATAACCTCGGCGCTGACCGGTCCTTCGACCAGGGTGCAAATGTCCCGCAGGATCTCAACAAAGGGGCGCGGCTCCTTGGCGACCAGCGAGGGATTAGTGGTAACGCCGTCAACCATGCCGAGCGCCAAGCCTTTTTTGATCTCTTCAACGTTGGCGGTGTCGATAAAAAATTTCATAACTCTCCTTGCTCCGGTTTCCCGGCAAATTGATCACAGCACTGTTCACTGCAAAAATAATAGGTCTCCCCCTCCCTGCGCACCCGCAGGGCTTGGTGTTTCGGGACCAAAACATGACAGACAGGATCCTCGACCAGCACGTCCTGTGGGTCGGAATCCTTGTTCACGCTGGTTTCGCGCCGCTTTTTGCCAAACCGTCCTCGAACCATACGCCAGCCGACGTAAAAAAGAAGGATCAGGATCAACAGACGCAACGGAGTCATGCGTGATTAAAAAACATCCTGGTTCGCGAGTTCTTTTCCCTAGTCGGCATGGGTTCATTATATCCAGGGCAAAACAAATGTCTAATTGATTTGTCCAGACAGACGCCTTTTTTGTTATCCTTCCGGGGCAAAAGATGAAAGGCCCCCCTCCCAGGAAATTCGCTCAACCATCTGATTCGCAAAATCTTTTTTGAGGTCGGCAAGAAGGGTGCCGATCGTCTTGCCGACAAGGGGATGGGTGCGGCCACCGGCGATTTCCACCAGAGGCGCGAGGACAAAAAGTCGTTGTTCGACGCGAGGATGCGGGATGATCAGATGGTCGGCGTGGAGGACGAGGTCACCGTAGAAGAGGAGATCGAGATCAAGGGTCCGGTCCTGGTAACCGTGAGCATCCGGGTTGCGTACCCGGCCGTGCCGTGCCTCTATCGTGTGCAACAGATGGAGAAGGACGTGCGGCGTGAGCCGTGTCCGCACCAGGGCCGCCGCATTGACGAACCAGTTGGCGCTCTCCATATCGACAGGCCGGCTGCGATAGGGAGAGGAAAGGGCCAAGGGAACGATGGCGGGGTGGCCTTGGAGATCCAGCCAAGCCGCCCGGAGAATGGCAAGGGGTGACCCGAGATTGGACCCCAGCCCGATGGCGACCTCGAAATCAGCTCCTTGGGCATCTTCGGCTGGGATAATCACAGCAAAAGTAGATGGCGGCGAAAGCTTCTTAAAAGGTATTGAGTTCGAGGACATCGAACATGGTGTACAGGCCATTGGGCTTGCCGGACACCCAGGCAGCCGCCAGCGCCGCCCCTCGGGCAAAATTATCTCGGTTGGTCGCCCGATGGGTGATCTCCAGCCGTTCGCCTGCCCCGGCAAAATAGACCGTGTGCTCGCCGACGATATCACCGCCGCGGATGGTCTGGATGCCGATTTCCCGGTCGGTCCGCTCACCGATAATGCCGTTGCGCTCCATGACGCCAACCTCGGCCAGATCCCGGCCCAGGGCCTGCGCTGCCATCTGTCCGAGCTTCAGGGCTGTTCCCGAAGGCGCATCTTTTTTCATCCGATGATGGGCCTCGACGATTTCGACATCATAGGCATCGCCGAGGATGGTTGCCGCCTTGGCCACCAGTTTGAAGAGGACGTTGACCCCGACCGCCATGTTCGGTGACTGCACGCAGGGGAAATGCGCTTCGGCTAGTCCTTTCAGGGTCGCCAGTTCCTCGGCGCTGAGGCCGGTGGTACCGATGATCATGGCCTTGCCGTGGCTGGCTGCCAGATGGGCAAAGCGCACCGTGGCCGCATGAAAGGTAAAATCAATGATGACGTCACCTTGTTCGATCACCGATTCCAGGCCAGCGGTAATCGGTATGCCGGTGGCACCCAGCCCACTGATCGCACCGGCATCCTTGCCGAGGGCCGGATTGCCCTCTGTTTCAAAGGCCCCGCTCAATTCCAGTCCCGGATGGGCCTGGACCATGTGAATAATACGCTGCCCCATGCGGCCGGCAGCTCCGGCAACAATCACCCTGGTCATCGCTCCCTCCTTGCCACCGATCATAGCAGGCCGAGTGCGGCCATGTCTGTTCGCAGCCGTTCCAGACTGGCCGCATCCATTTGGGTCATGGGCAGTCGGACTTCGCTTGAGGCGATCCTGCCCATCATTTCCAACCCCTTCTTCGCCGGCGCCGGGCTCGGGTAGCAGAACATGGCCCCCATGAGGGAAAACAGTTCGTAGTGGAGGGCCTTGGCCTTGGCCACATCGCACTGCCAGGCGGCCTCAATCATGGCGGCTGTTTTTGCCGGCTCGATATTGGAGACCACCGAAATCACCCCCTTGCCACCGATCAGCACCGTGGGCATGGCGGTAAAATCGTCACCGGACAGGACGATGAAATCCTTCGGACACAATTGAATAATCTCGCTGATCTGACTGAGATTGCCGCTGGCCTCCTTGATGCCGATCACATTGGCCAGTCCTGCCAGCCGGGCCACCGTTGCGGGCAGCATGTTGGTCACCGTCCGGCCCGGCACGTTGTAGAGGATCATCGGGATATCGACCGCCGCCAGGATCGCCTTGAAATGCTGAAACAAGCCTTCCTGGCTCGGCTTGTTGTAATAGGGCACCACGGACAACACCGCATCGGCACCACTGGCCTTGGCCGACTCGGTCAGCTCAATGGCCTCCACGGTGCTGTTGGCCCCGGTACCGGCAATGACCGGCACGCGTCCCTTGACGGTTTTGACGGTCAGCTCGATCACCCGCTTGTGCTCGTCAAAATTCAGGGTGGCCGACTCGCCGGTGGTGCCGCATGGGACGATCCCGTGAATGCCGCTGGCGATCTGAAATTCGATCAGATCGGTCAGTCCCTGTTCATCAATCGCGCCATTGCGCATGGGGGTAACCAGGGCAGTTATGGCGCCCTCAAATCGTTTCATCGTGTTCTCCTTTCTTCCTTGTATCCCTCAAGGGTAGAGTCGGCTAAAGAGGAGGATGTCGAGAAGCCCGAGGCTGCCTGATGCAGCCGTGAGCCTTTACTCGATGAGCGCCTCGGCCGTCAGTTCGCCCTTGTAAATGAGCTGTGCCGGACCCTTGAGCAGCACCTGATCGGCGCCCTTGTCCTGACTGCCGGAGAAGTGCACCTGCAGAGCGATCCCCCCCGAGGTGACCATCTCCACCGGCGAGTTGGCAAACCCCTTGGCGGCGGCGATCAACGCCCCTGCCACCACCCCGGTGCCACAGGCCATGGTTTCGTCCTCGACCCCGCGTTCATAGGTTCGTATCCGAAGTCCTTTCCCCGTTTCTCCGACAAAATCGACATTCGTCCCCGCCGGGGCAAAGACGGGATGATACCGGATCTGCCGCCCCAGGCCGACGACATCGACCGCGTCGATGTCGTCGACAAAAATAACCGCATGGGGCACCCCGGTGTCGACGCTGTGCACCATGAACATCTGCCCTGCCGCCTCGATCTGCCGGTCGAAGCGAAAGGAATGGGGCGGGGTCATCCGGATGGTGGCCTGGATGTCGGCCACGGTGGCGTCGATGATGCCGGCCAGGGTCTCAAACCGCATCCGCGCCGCCGCGATCCCCTGCATATAGGCGAAACGGGCCACGCAACGCGCCCCGTTGCCGCACATCTCCGCCTCGGAGCCATCGGCGTTGAAGAAGCGCCACTTGAAATCGGCCCGAGTCGAAGGTTCGATCAGAAACAAACCGTCCGCTCCCACCGAAAACTTTCGCCGGCAGACCAGGCGGGCAAACTCGGCCATCCGTTCTTGAGGGATCAGGGGGTGACGGTGGTCAATGACAATGAAATCGTTGCCGGCGCCGCTCATTTTCCAGAACGGGATCGGCACGTTGATGCTCTCCATCGTTGCTCTCCTGCCAAGCTCGCCCAGCCCTCAGTGATCGACCCGGATCTCGGTTGACCGGGCACTCTCATTGCCCGGGCTCTGGGTATCGATGCTGGAGACCGAATAAAAGAGCGGCACGCCGCTGGGCGCCTTGGTGTCAATGAACATGTTATACGGCAGATTGACCTCGCCGGCCAACGCCGGTTTGCTCTCGCCCGCTGTCCGGCGGTAAACCCGATATCCGGCCAGATCCCCGGCATCGGCATGATCCCAGTAAATTTTGACCCCCGCCTCGGTCCTGATTCCCTCGACCCTGCCGGGGACTGGCGGAGCGGTCCGATCAAGCGGCCGGGCCTCGACCGTCTTGCTCAGGCTGCTCGTCACCATTCCCTGGGTATAGGTGCTGATGGCCTGCACCTGATAGGTATACACCCGGCCGTTTTCGACCGCGGTGTCGGTATAGGCGGCAGCGGCAACGGGCTCACCGGTTTTGGTGATCGTCCCGCCGTCGACCCCGCGATACAGTTGATAGCGCACCGCTCCGGTCGCCGGAGCTGCATCGCTGCGTTGGCCAACCGGTTGCCATTGCACGATATTTCTGCCATCGCCGCCGGTGACGGTCACGCCTTCGGGTGTTGCGGGCGGAGTTTGCCAAAAAAAAGAAACCTCGTTGGAATCCTGAGACTCGGCCCACCAACCGGTTGTACTGCGCACCTTGAAAAAATAGAGATTACCCGGCCGTAACCCCCTGACCTCATAGGTTGCCGTCCTGCCACCATCCGGAGGCGCAGCGCCGCCAGGCACGGTGATCGGCGTATCGTAGGGCACCGGGCAGGTTGTGCAGTAGGAGTCAACCGGGATTTCAGCACGATACAGCTCAAAACCATCGATCTCTTCGACATCGCCCCCGGTCACCGTTTCCTTGGGATAACTCCAGGAAAGCGTTGCCCCTTTTTCGTCCAAATCGACCTGAAGATCAAGCACCGCCTTGGGCACAACGTGCTGGGGCGGGACCGGCTTGTCCTTGAATCCACAACCGCCAAGGGGCAGGGCAAGGATAGCCAGGGCAAGGATTATTGACCTCAGCCGGGTGCCGCATCCGCTCATGTTGCTATCCCCAGGAAGTGTTCCACCCTGTTCAGGGCCTCCTCGACCCGAACCCGACTTGTCCCGCCGGCGGACACCCGGCTGTTCACCGAACCGTCCACGGACAGGACCTCGAAAATATCGGCCTCGATCAACTCGGAAAACTGACGCAGTTCAGCCAGGGTCAGGTCAACCAGTTCACAGTTCCGTTCCTGACAGAGGGCGACGATCCGGCCCACCACGCCGTGCGCCTGGCGAAACGGCAGGTTGCGCCGGACCAGGTAATCGGCCAGGTCGGTGGCGGTCATGAAACCGCCGCTGGTGGCCGCCCGCAGCCGCTCGACGTTGAACTCGGTGTGATCGAGCAGTTCAGCGGTGATCGCCAGACTGGCCTTGACCGTGTCCACGGCGTCAAAGACCTGCTCCTTGTCCTCCTGCAGATCACGGTTGTAGGTCAGCGGCAACCCCTTGACCGTCATCAACAGCGCCATCAGCGCCCCAGTAACCCGGCCGGTCTTGCCGCGGATCAACTCAGGGATATCAGGGTTCTTCTTCTGCGGCATGATCGAGGAGCCGGTGCAGTAGCGATCGCCGATGCGAACGAACTCAAACTCCTTGGCCGACCACAACACCAGCTCCTCGGACAACCGGCTGAGGTGCACCTGGATCAGGTTGAGGCAGAACAACAGTTCCAGGGCAAAGTCACGGTCGCCGGTGGTGTCCATCGAGTTGACGGTGATGGCGGCGAAACCCAGTTCCTCGGCCACCGACTGGCGATCGATGGGCAGGCCGGTGCCGGCCATGGCCGCCGCGCCCAGGGGCATGATGTTGATCCGCTGTCGGCAGCCAGCCAAACGATCACGATCCCGCTGCAACATCTCGACATAGGCCAGGAGATGGTGCGAGAGCAGCACCGGCTGAGCCCGCTGGAGATGGGTGTAGCCGGGCATCACCGCGCCCAGGTATTTCCGCGCCTGGCGGGCAAAGGCCTTCTGCGTCTCGCACAGCAGGGCATCGAGGGCGTCGGCCTCGTCGCGCAGATAGAGTCGGAAATCAAGGTTGACCTGGTCGTTGCGGCTGCGGGCAGTATGCAGCTTGGCCCCGGCCGGACCGATCCGGTCGGTCAGGGCCTTCTCGATGTTCATATGAATGTCTTCCAGCTCGGGCTTGAAGACAAACTCGCCCCGGTCGATCTCGGCCTCGATCTCGGTCAGGCCCCGGACAATGGCCTCGCTTTCCTCACCCGTGATCAGTCCCTGCCGGGCCAACATCCGGGCATGGGCCTTGGAGCCCATGATGTCGTGGCGGTAGAGTCGGGCGTCATAGTGGATCGAGGCGGAAAAGGCCTCGACCGATGCGGCGGTGGCCTCGGCGAAACGGCCACCCCACATCTTGCCGGAGGGTTGCTTGGGCTCCACGGTCATTTCATCCGCTGATGGGCCTGAATGCGCAGGCGCAGGGCGTTGAGCCGGATAAAGCCGGTGGCGTCGGCCTGGTTGTAGACCTCGTCCTCCTCAAAGGTGGCAAAGGACTCGGAATAGAGCGAATTGGCCGATTTCCTGCCCACCGGGGTGCAATTGCCTTTGTAGAGCTTGAGCCGGACTGTGCCGTTGACCGTGGTCTGGGCGTCATCCATGGTCCGCTGCAACAGTTGCATCTCCGGCGAGAACCAGAAGCCGTTGTAGATGAGCTGCGAATAACGGGGCACCAGGGAATCACGGATGTTGAGCACCTCCCGGTCGAGGGTGATGGTCTCGAGGTCGCGATGCGCGGCCCGGAGGATGGTGCCGCCGGGGGTCTCGTAGACGCCGCGCGACTTCATGCCGACAAAGCGGTTCTCGACCATATCGAGCCGGCCGATGCCGTTGGCCCCGCCCAGGGCATTGAGTTTGGTCATCAGGGCCACCGGGCCGAGCCGCTCGCCGTCGATGGCCACCGGCGTGCCCTGCTCGAAATCAATTTCAATATAGGTGGGCATATCCGGCGCCTTTTCCGGCGCCACCGTCAGCTTGAACATGTCTTCGTCCGGCTCGTTCCAGGGATCTTCCAGGATGCCGCCCTCAAAGCTGATATGGAGCAGGTTCTCGTCCGAGCTGTAGGGATTCTTCTTGGTCACCGGCACCGGGATATTGTGCTCTTGGGCAAAGGCAACCAGTCGCTGGCGGGAGTTGAGGTCCCAGATCCGCCAAGGAGCGATGATGGTCAACTTGGGATTGAGCGCCATATAGCTCAACTCGAAGCGGACCTGATCGTTGCCCTTGCCGGTGGCGCCGTGACTGACCGCGTCGGCCCCTTCCTCGGCGGCAATCCGCACCTGTTCCTTGGCGATCAGCGGCCGCGCCAGCGAGGTCCCCAGCAGATAGGAGCCCTCGTAGATGGCATTGGCGCGGAAGGCCGGAAAGATATAGTCGCGGACAAACTCCTCGCGCAGATCGGAAACGATCACCTTCTCCGCGCCGGTGGCCAAGCCCTTGGCGCGCACTGCCTCCCAGTCCTCCTTTTGGCCGATGTCGGCGGAGTAGGCGATGACCGGACAGCCGTATTCATTGGCCAGCCATTTTAAAATGACCGAGGTATCCAACCCGCCGGAATAGGCGAGGATAATTTTTCTCACACTCATAAGCCTGCTCTGCCAAGTCCCCTAGAGGGACCTGATGATGGTTGATGATTATGCCGCATCCCGGCGAAAGATGAAGTGCTCCAGAATCGCCGCGTGGATGTGCATCTTGTTTTCCGCCTGCTCGAAAACCACGCTCTGCGGCCCTTCGAGGACCTCCTCGGTGATCTCCTCGCCGCGATGGGCAGGCAGGCAATGGAGGACGATGGCCTTGGTGTTGGCCTTGGCCAGCAGGGCCGCATCCAGTTGATAGTTTTTGAACAACTTCAACCGTTGCTCCTGTTCCGCCTCTTGGCCCATGGAGGCCCAGACATCGACGTTGACCACATCTGCGCCCCGGATGGCCTCGGCAGGATCACGCAAGACGACGATCGGCAGCGGGCTGCGGACCCGGGCCTTCTCCAGAATGACCTCGTTGGGACTGAAACCGGCCGGGCAGGCCAGGGTCAGCGGAAAACCGAAGACCGAGGCCGCTTCGACCCAGGAGTTGGCCATGTTGTTGCCGTCACCGATCCAGACGCTCTTCAGGCCATCCAGCGTCCCTTTCTCCTCGATCACCGTCATCAGATCGCTGAGGACCTGGCAGGGATGGTGGAGATCGGTGAGGGCATTGATTACCGGCACTTTCGCGTAGCGGGCCAACTCTTCCACCACCTCCTGACCGAAGGTGCGGACCACGATGGCGTCGACGTAGCGGGACAAGACCCGGGCAGTGTCCTTGAGCGGCTCGCCGCGGCCCAGTTGCGATTCCTTGGCGGACATGAAGATCACCTGCCCGCCCAGACCGTACATGCCGGCCTCGAAGGAAACCCGGGTTCGGGTCGATGGTTTCTCAAAAAGGAGACAGATGGTGCGGCCGGCAAGCTGCTGGTGGCGGATGCCCCGTTTACGCTCGGCCTTCAGTTCAAGGGCTCGATCGATCAAGGAGCGCAGCGCTTCCTTGGAAAAATCACCCAATGCCAACAGATGGTTGTTCATAACGCTATCCCAATGTAATCCGGGAACGACTCAGCATGGTCACAGCACACTCTCATCCTGAGCCCAAGCATGCCGCGTCTCTCCGGGTAAAAAAATAATTGATACAAAAAAAAGGGTCGTTTGCAAAGGGATTTCACGGGAGAGCCCCTGATTCCGGACGGTTGGAGGGGACAACAGGGGACGGGTCAGAGAATGCCGGCCACCGCCTTTTCAAAAAAAAGAGCGGTGAGGAGGATTTTGAGCCCAATCCCAATCAGGATGACACCGCCGGCGACCTCGACCCGCTTGCCCCAGCGCTGGCCGGCCCGGGTGCCGAGGAATAGCCCGATGACGGTGAAGCCGCAGGCGACCAGACCGATCACCAGCGAGGGTACCCAGATGACCACATCGAGCATGGCCAGGGTCAGACCCACGGCTAGGGCGTCGATGCTGGTGGCCACGGACAGGGCCACCATGGTCAACCCCCGGCTCGGGTCATTGGTGCGCTCCACGCCCTCCTCGGCGGCCAGGGCCTCGTGGACCATGCGGCCGCCGATGTAGAGCAGGAGCCCAAAGGCGATCCAGTGGCTCCAGGCGGCGACAAAGGACTGCACCGTCAGCCCGGCCAACCAGCCGACCACCGGCATCATCGCCTGAAAAAGGCCGAAGTGGAAGGCGAGGCGGAAGCAGGGACGAAAGGTCAGGGGACGGAGAATGGCCCCGGCAGCCAGGGCCACGGCAAAGGCGTCCATGGCCAGGGCCACGGCCACGGCCATAAGCGAAACACTATCCATGATCGCTGAGGACGCGATGCGGCCGGCTCACGCCAGCCGGTCCAGCACCCGGCAGAGTTTATCGATCAGCAGATCGATTTCTTCGGTGCTGACGATCAAGGGCGGCACGAACCGCAGGACCTTGTTGCCGGCAAAATTGATCAGCGCCCCCTCCTCGAACATCCGCTGGACAATGTCCAGGCCGTGCTCGATCCCCTTGTCGGTCAGCACCAGACCAAGGAGCAGGCCCCGCCCCCGGACGCCGGTGGCCAGATGGGGAAAACGGGCGGCCACCTCCTGGAGTTTGTCGCTGAAATAGCGGCTCTTTTTCTGCACCGAGGCAAGAAAGCCGTCGGCCAGCATGATCTTCACCACCTCGACCGCGGCGGCAGCGGCCACCGGATTGCCACCGAAGGTGGAGGCGTGGGTGCCCACGGTCAGCGAGGCGGCGATTGCCTCCGTGGTCAGCATGGCACCGATGGGCAGGCCATTGCCCAGGGCCTTGGCCAGGGTCATGATGTCCGGGGTCACCCCCAGTTGCTCATGGGCGAACAGGGTGCCGGTCCGACCCAGACCGGTCTGGACCTCGTCGAAGATCAACAGCAACCCGTGCCGATCGCATATATTCCGGATCGCCCGCAGGTAGTCGGGTTCCAGGGGGCGGACGCCGCTCTCGCCCTGGAGGGGCTCGCAGAGAATGGCGCAGGTCCGGGGGCTAATCAGGGCCTCGATGGTCTGCGGGTCACCGAACTCGGCATGGACAAACCCCTGGGGCAGGGGTTCGAAGCCCTGGTGGAACCGGGGCTGGCCGGTGGCGGCCACCGTGGCCAGGGTCCGGCCGTGAAAGGAACCCGCGAGCGAGATGATCTCGTAGCGTCCCTCGCCGCTGTGAATCCGCGCCAGCTTGATCGCCGCCTCGTTGGCCTCAGCGCCGGAATTGCACATGAACACCCGGTCGGCAAAGCTGTTGGCAACGAGCAGTTCGGCCAGCTCGATCTGCGGCGGGGTGTGAAAGAGGTTGGAGACGTGGACCAGCGCGCCGGCCTGACGGCAGATCGCCTCGGTGATCGTGGGATGGCAGTGCCCCAGCGAACAGACCGCGATACCGGCGAGGAAATCGAGATACTCCTTGCCGTCCGCGTCCCAGAGCCGACAACCGCTGCCCCTGACCATGGCCGCCGGAAACCGGCTGTAGGTTCCTATAAACACGTTATTTCCCCTCGCTGCCCATTCTGCGTTGCTCATGCCACCAACTCCGTGCCAATACCTTTTCTCGTAAAAATTTCCAGTAAAATAGCGTGCTCCTGCCGACCATCGATGATATGGGCCTTGGCCACGCCGCCATCCAGGGCCGCTTTGCAGCAGTTGACCTTGGGAATCATCCCGCCCTTGATCACCCCGGCCGCGATCAGGTCGTCGATCTGGTCGCGATAGATGGTGGAGATCAGTTCGCCGTTTTGATTTTTCACTCCTTCGACATCGGTAAGCAGCATCAGCTTAACCGCGTTCAGTTCGGCGGCAATGGCTCCGGCCACCAAATCGGCATTGATGTTGAAGGCCCGGCCGTCCTCGCCCACCCCGACCGGGGCAATGACCGGGATGAAATCCTGGCGGTCGAGGGCGGTGAGGATCTCGGGATTGACCCGGGTCACCTCGCCGACCCGGCCGATATCGATCAGTTCCGGCGGCTGGTCCTCGGCAGCGGGTTTGCCCTGGATGGTCAACTTGCGGGCCTGGACCAGGTCGCCGTCCCGACCGGACAGGCCGACCGCCTTGCCGCCGCAGTGGTTGATCAGGCCAACGATCTCCTTGTTGACCTTGCCCACCAGCACCATCTCGACCACATCCATGGTCTCGCCGTCGGTGACCCGCATCCCCTGGACATAACTGGGAGTGACCTGCATCTTTTCCAGGAAACGGTTGATCTGCGGTCCGCCACCGTGGACGATCACCGGGTTGATGCCAATATATTTCATCAGGATGACGTCGAGAGCGAAGTTGCGCTTGAGCGTCTCGTCGACCATGGCATGGCCGCCGTACTTGATCACCACCGTTTTTTCCCTAAATTCACTAATATACGGCAGCGACTCCACCAACACCTTGGCCTTGGCGATTTCCTCACGGATCATTTTTTCATTCCTGTTTGCATGCGGTCTGCGAACCTTCGGGTATGGTCACAATGTCGGGCGGTTATTGTACTCCCGCTTCAACCCCGTGTAAACCTTTCTATTTCTCCTTCAGACAAAAGGACGATCATCGGGCGCCCTAGCCCTTTACATTTTCCGGAGAACCCAGTACTATAAAGGGGTTCTTGCAAAAAACAAACCCAAAACAAAATTGGCTCCTTTTTTCATATATTCCGAGGGTACAGCCATGGGACGCCTCCGCGCCGCCGTTCACACAGTCCTGCGCCTGACCGCTATCACCCTGATGAGCGCCCCGCTGCTCTGCCCGGCCGCCGAGGAGGCGGACCAACCGATCAGCATTGAAGCCAACCGCATGGTCTCGCAGGAAAACAAGAATTCGGTGGTGTTCATCGGCAAGGTGGATGCCCGCCAGGGGACGCTCACCATCCGCGCCGACGAGATGACCGTGTTTTATACCGAAAAAAAGGGCGACAAGGGGGCCGGCAAGGACAATCAACCCACCAATCAGGTGGAAAAGCTGATCTGCACCAACAACGTGAAAATCGCCCAGGGTGACTGGCTGGGGGCCGGCGACCGGATGGACTACTTCGCCAAGGAGCGCAAGGCGGTGCTCAGCGGCAACGCCAAGGCCTGGCAGGGCCAGAACATGGTTTCCGGCAAGACCATCGTCTATTACCTCGACGAGAAGCGGTCGGTGGTTGAACCGGATACCACCACCAGCGGCAGAGTCAAGGCGGTAATCCATCCCGATTCCAAGAAGAAACCATGACCCCAGCCTCTGTCCTCGAAACCCGTGCCCTGGTCAAGGAGTACCGCGACCGGCGGGTGGTTGACCAGGTCAACTTGCAGGTGTACAGTTCGTCGGTGGTCGGCCTGCTCGGCCCGAACGGCGCCGGCAAAACCACCACCTTTTATTCGATTGTCGGCTTTATCCGCCCCACCAGCGGCGCCATCCTCCTGGACGGGGAAGACATTACCTCGCTGCCCATCCACAAACGGGCCTCGCGCGGCATCACCTACCTGGCGCAGGAGCCTTCGGTCTTCAAAAAACTGACCGTCGAGGAAAACATCCGTATCGTCCTTGAGCCCCTGGGGCTGCCGCGCAACGAGATCAACAAGCGGATCGGCGAACTGATGGCGGAACTGAAACTGGAATATCTGGCCGGCAACAGAGGCCACGCCCTTTCCGGCGGCGAGCGGCGGCGGGTGGAGATCATGCGGGCGCTGGCCACCAAACCGCGCTTTATTCTCCTCGACGAACCGTTCGCCGGGGTCGACCCCCTGTCGGTGGCCGATCTCCAGGAAATTATCCGCGATCTGAAACGCAAGGGGCTGGGGATCCTGATCTCCGACCACAATGTCCGGGAAACCTTGCAGGTCTGCGACTCCGCCTATATTATGAACAACGGTCAGATCCTGACCAGCGGCGGGGCCGAGGACATCATCCAAAGCGCGGTGGCCCGGAAAATGTACCTCGGCGATAATTTCACCATGTAATCAACAACCGTACTCGCTACCGCAAACGCATCCCGCACTCAAACCGAACGCCATGGCCCTCGAACTCAGACAAAGCCTCAAGCTCGCCCAGAAGCTGGTGATGACGCCGCAGTTGCGCCAGGCCATCAAGCTGTTGCAGCTCGGCCGTCTCGAACTCACCGAGGCCCTGCAGGCGGAAATCGAACAGAACCCCATGCTGGAGGAGGCGCCGAGCCTGCTCGAACAGCCCGCCAATCCCGAGGCCCTTGGCGCGGAAGAAAACACCTACCAGGCCGAGGCAGCGGTCACCGACCGGGTCAAGGGCGATGATCCGGCCACCGTGGCCGAGGTCAACTGGGAAGACTATGCCAACAGCTTCGACACCGACCTCTCCTTTTCCCACGAAACCCCGCCAGCCGACGCCCCGTCCCAGTTCGACTTCATCTCCGCCACCCCCGGCCTGGCCTCGTATCTCCAGTGGCAGTTGACCCATCTCGAACTGACCGAACAGGACATCGAGCTGACCACCTTTGTTGTCTGCAACCTGGACGAACACGGATTCTTGGAGGCGTCCATCGAGGATATCTGTGCCTTCGGCGGGTGCACCGAAGAAGAGGCCGAGGGTGTCCTGCGCCTGGTCCAGAGCCTCGATCCGCCGGGGGTCGCGGCCCGCGACATCCGCGAATCGCTCCTGTTGCAGCTTGACCGCCTCGATTATTACGACACCCTGCCCTACCAGATCGTCGAGCAGCACATGTCTCTCTTGGAGGCCAGAAATTATGCGCAGTTAGCGCGGGAAACCGGGGTGCCGCTGAAAAAAATCACCGAAGCGGTAGCCATCATCCAGGAACTGACCCCCTACCCCGGCAACGAATTCAGCAATGAACAGACCAACTACGTGGTGCCGGATGTCTATGTCTATAAAATCGACGGTGAATTCGTCATCCAGCTCAACGACGAGGGACTGCCGCAGTTGCAGCTCTCCAGCGAATACCAACAGTTGCTCAAACAAAAAAGCGCCCTGACCCCGGAATCGCGGGGTTACCTGCGCGAGAACAAGCGCAACGCCGAGTGGTTCATCAAGTCGATCGAGCAGCGGCAACGGACCATCTACCGGGTCATGGAAAGCCTGCTCAAGTTTCAGCGGGATTTTTTCGAGTCCGGACCAGGGGCGATGAGACCGCTGATCCTGCGGGATGTGGCCGAGGACATCGGCATGCACGAGTCAACGGTCAGCCGGGTGACCTCCAATAAATATGTGCATTGCCCCCAGGGGATCTACGAACTGAAATACTTTTTCAGCACCGCGGTCGCCACCCCGGACGGCGATTCGGTGGCAGCGGAGGCAATCAAGACCCGAATCCGGCAGTTGGTGCACGGCGAAAACCCGACCAAACCGTTGAGCGACAACAAGATCTCCGAGTTGCTCGCCAAGGAGAACATCACCGTTGCCCGGCGTACCGTCGCCAAGTATCGGGAACAGTTAAAAATACTTCCGGTCAAGCACCGGCGGCAGACCCGGTAGCCACAGGTCGCTCCCATGCCCCGGTTGAAACACGACGCCATTATTCTCAACATGAAGGCGGTCACCAAGGAGGCCGCCCTGCGGGAATTGGCGGGCCTGGCCGCAACGGTGTGCGGCCGTTTCACCGAAGAGACCCTCTACACCGTGCTGCTGGAACGCGAGGCCGTCGGCTCGACCGGGGTCGGCAATGGGGTGGCCATACCCCACGGCAAGATCGAAGGACTCGACGAGATCCTGCTCTGTTTCGGCCGCAGCAAGACCGGCATCGACTTCGATGCCATCGATAATCGACCGGCACACCTCTTTGTCCTCCTCCTTTCCCCTGCCAGCAAGGCCAGGGAATACCTGCACACCCTGGCCAGGGTCAGCAAGATCCTCAAGCACAGCGACAATCGCCAGCGGCTGCTCGACAGCACCTCCCGCGACGAGGTCGTGGCCCTCTTTGCCGGCAGCCCGGACACGGCCTGACCCGCAGACCGCGCCCGGTGATCGGGCTGGGTCACCAACTTAACTGCTCCGGATCATCTCCGCGATCTGGAAGGCCATTTCCAGCGCCTGCTCGGCATTGAGCCGCGGGTCACAGGTGGTCAGATAGCGCAGGCCCAACTGGGCGTCCGAAAGCTGGCGCGCACCGCCGATGCACTCGGTGACGTCGTCGCCGGTCAGCTCGAAATGGACCCCGCCGGGGACCGTGCCCTCCACCCAGTTCAATTCGAAAAAGCACCGCAATTCCGAGAGAATATTTTCGAAATCACGGGTCTTGTGGCCGGATTCGGCCTTGAAGGTGTTGGCGTGCATCGGGTCGCAGGTCCAGAGGACGTGGTAGCCGGACTTCTTGACCGCCCGCAGCAGGGGTGGCAGATGCTTGTCGATCGCCTTGAAACCGAAGCGGGTGATCAGGGTGATGCGGCCGGGCTCGTTTTCCGGGTTCAGTCGCTCGATGATCGTCAGGATGTCGTCGACATCATAGTTCGGCCCCACCTTCATGCCGAGCGGATTGCGCACGCCGCGGAGGAACTCGATGTGGGCGCCGTCGATCTGGCGGGTCCGGTCGCCAATCCACAGCATGTGGGCGGAACAGTCGTACCAGCCGCCGGCCACAGAATCCTCCCTGGTCAGGGCCTCTTCGTAGCCGAGGAACAGGGCCTCATGAGAGGTATAGAAGCTGGCCTCCTTCATCTGGGGGATATCGGTGGAGATGCCGATGGTCTCCATGAATTTGAGGGCGTTGCTGATCTGCTTGGCCATGCGTTCATAGGAGCGGCCCATGGGCGACTGCTTGACGAACTCCTGATTCCAGGCCTGGACCCGGTGCAGCGAACTGAAACCGCCACGGGTGAAGGCGCGCAGCAGGTTCATGGTCGCCGCCGACAGGTGGTAGCCCTTGAGCATCCGCTCGGGATCGGGGATGCGCGCCTCCAGCACCGGCTCGGCGGAGTTGGCCATGTCGCCCCGGTAACTGGGGATCTCGACGCCGTTGATCTTTTCGGTGTCGCTGGAGCGCGGCTTGGCGTACTGACCGGCGATGCGGCCGACCTTGACCACCGGTTTGTTGCCGGCATAGGTGAGGATGACCGCCATCTGCAACAACACCTTGAGGGTTTCGCGGATGTTGGGCGCGGTGCAGCGGGAAAATTCCTCGGAGCAATCGCCGCCCTGGAGGAGAAAGGCCTCGCCTTTGACCGCCTTGGCCAGCATGGCCTTCAGATCCCGGATCTCACCGGCAAAGACCAGCGGCGGCAGCAGGGACAGGGTCGCAATGATTTCATCGTATCGTTCCTTGTCCGGCCAGTTGGGTTGCTGCAGGGCGGGGAAGTTGTGCCAGCTTGTTTTGCTCCAGTCGCGTGATTTCTCCATGGTCGTTATATGGGCTAGGGTTGATCGTGTGGCCGTGTCGATCGTTCGACCGAACCGCCGGTTACTTGTTTTTCGGGTTGGCGTCCTGGAGGCACCTGTTGCCGAAACAACAGACCTCCTGGTCAAAGACATTGAGGATGCGCAGGGCCTGATCGCGCTTTTCCGGATCGGCAAAGGGCTCGAACACGCATTCCCGGGCAAGGGTTTCCGCCCGGTGCCGATCTGGGATGCAGGCCATGCCGGTGGCCAGCACCTTGCCCCGCGCCGTTTCCAGCAATTCCGCATCCCGGCCGTTGGTGACCACGGCCAGGGGAATGCGATAGCCGGGCTCCAGAAGCCGGGCCGCGGCGATTGCCGCCTTTTCCCTGGTCACCAGGGAGCCGGGACCGTAGCGGAGGATGAACAGCCGCCGGCCGTTGACCCGAACGGTGAGCTCGATCAGGGTCTGCACCCGGTTGCCATTAAAGCAGGAGTCGATGGTCAACCGGGGCTCCAGCTCGTCTTTGCCGTAGCCGAGCTGCGTAACCAAGAGCCGGGCCAACTCCTGCCGGATGCGCTCGTCATCGGTGTCGGGCAAGACCTCGCCGGTGAGATAATCCTGGAGTTCACCGTAGACGATATGGTGTCCCGAGGTGTCGATCATGGGCCAATCCTGAAAGAAAAAGAGGCGGACAATCGGAAGGGAGACGAACAGTGCAAGGTAAACCGGCCGGAGCTGTTTCGGCGTCCTGCTCCTCAATTTCCGCCGCAGCTCAGTCAAAGACAAATGTGGAACGAACGGTAAACTGTTAAATAAGCGTGGATTGATCGTTTTGTCAATCCTCAATTTGTGAACCCGGACGGATCAGGGCGGCCGGGATGCATCTTTGCCGATGCTACCCGTAAGGAAAGACTGGCCCCTGCCTAAAAATCAAAGTATGCTCGCTCACGGCTTTTTCGCTCAGGATTCGGGCGCTCCCGACCGGTCCGCTCTTGTTCACTTTTCCCGCAATGACGATGACAACCGCACCCGAGACCCCTCCCGCTGACCGACAATGGCTGAAGATTACCCTGTTCTGTCCCCTGCCCCTGCTGGAGCCGGCCGCCGACCTCATGGGCGTGCTCAGCGGCGCCGGGGTGGAGCAGAGCCCGGAGACTGACTCCGGTGCCTTGATCAGCGGTTTTTTTCCCTTGCCCGCGGCGACCGATGATCTCCAGTCCCCTGGAGAAACCGACACCGAAATCCTGGCCCGGGTTGAACGCGAGATGGCCGACCTGTTCGCCCTGTATAACTGCGTCCCGGCGCCAGTGATCGTCACCCGCTTGGCCGATGAGGACTGGGCCACCAGTTGGCAGCAGTATTTCAAACCCTTCGAGATCATCCCCGGCCTGGTGATCAAACCCTCCTGGGAAACCTATCAACCAGAGCCAGGGCAGGCGATCATCGAACTGGACCCCGGCATGGCCTTCGGCACCGGCCAGCATGCCTCGACCCGGATGGCCCTGGCCCTGATCCGGAAAAGCATGGCAATGATCCGACCCCGGCAGGCCCTGGATGTCGGTACCGGCACCGGCATCCTCGCCATGGCCGCGGCCCTGTTCGGGGCTGAACGGGTCGCGGCCATTGACAACGATCCGGACGCGGTGACGGTGGCGCGGGAGAATATCGAAAAGAATCGGCTGGCGGCCATCATCGAGGTCAGCACGACCCCAGTGGAGCAGATCCGGGGGGTATTCCCCTTGGTCTGCGCCAACATCGTCCACGACGTGCTGGTGGCGCTGGCCGAGACCTTGGCCGGATTGACCGCCCCCGGGGGCCACCTGGTGTTGGCCGGGATTCTCAGCGGTGCCCAGGAAGACAATATTGTCCGAGTGTATGGCGAGCTGGGGCTGCACCCGCTCGACCGGCTCTATCAGGAGGAATGGACGGCGCTCTTGCTCAGGCGGAACTGAAACCATCCCCGGCAGCGACTGGGGACCGCGCCGAAAAAAATGCCCCACTCCCGGCGACTTCCGGAGAGCGGGGCACCTCTGGGAAGGAAGCTATTTGCTGCTGCGCCGGCGAGGCCCTACTCAGGCGACATTGCTGAGCGAGCCGGTATTGCTCCCCAGCATCGTGAAGAGGTCCCCACCGGTCTGGCCCTCCATGCCCAGCGCCGCCATTTGGAGATACTGTTCAATGGCCGCCGTTGTGACCGAGTCGATCCCCTCTGCCGTCGAGGCCAGATTTTCCGAAGAAGGAGGCGGACCGGCGGGACGATTAGCCTCCAGGGCCGTTGCCGTTTCCTCCTCGCTCAAGACGCCATCGCCATCGGCATCATAGCCTTTGATTAAATCGCTGGCTGCCATAGTGGAGCCGGTGGCGCTGCTGATGATGTCCGCCAGGCTTTCTGCCTCGGTGGCGCTGATGCTGCCGTCCCCGTCCGCATCCGTATCGGTGAACATCTGCGCATAATCGGGCCCGCTGCCCTGCATTCCGTCCATGCCGCCGCGAGGGGGAGGCCCCCCCTGCGGACGGTTCGCTTCCATGGCGGCAACCGCCTCGTCCGTGCTGAGGGAACCATCGCCATCCTCATCGTAAGTAGCGGTGAAATCCTCGGCCTGCAACGAGGAACCGGTGGCGGTGTTGATGATGTCAACCAGGCCTTCCGCCTCCTCGGCGCCGATCGTACCGTCGCCGTTGGCATCGGCGGTGCTGACCATGTCGGCTTCATCCGGCCCCTTCATCATACCCATCATGCCTCCCGGTGGTGGCCCTTGCGGACGGTTGGCCTCCAGGGCCGCGACTGTCTCATCCTCGCTCAAGCTGCCGTCGCCATCGGCATCATAGGTGGCGAGAAACTCGGACAGATCAACGGAAACGCCGGTGGCCTCGCTGATTTTTTCGGTCAGGCTCTGCACCTCGGTCGAGTCGAGCCCACCGCTGCTGTCCGCGTCCAGCTTGGTAAACATCTCGCCGAGATCCGGTTTCCCTTTGGTTGTAGTCTGTTCTGTGGCTCCGGATGCGGTGCGCGTCCGCATGGTGGCCATCAGCCCGGTGGAATAACTGCTGGAACTGATACCACTGATCGTCATGATGAACCTCCTTGGCAATGTTTGACCGGCACCCGCTCCCCCTGTTGGCCTCATGCGTCAAGGAGACTTGAGGGCAATCTCGTTCTGCCCCTGGTGCCGGCTGGTTACCTCTCGTATCGTCCTGAAAAAAGAGGCGCTTTATAGTGATTGGGTCGAGGAGTGGTAACGGTTTGCAACCCGCCTGCCCCCTTTTGTCACAACAACGACGTTTCGTTCTCATGGAACCCTGTCCCGTTGCAGAGAGATACCGTTTCCCTGCCGCCAAGACCGGCGCAACCGTAGACGGGTCCCATAAAAAGAGTATCGGTAAATCAAAAGGTTTTGACTGTTAATTCTCCGAAAAAAACTGTTAAATTTTGTAAATTGTCTTACCGGAAACCAAAAGGACGCTTTATGGTGGCCCGACAAAGCCCTCCTTGAACCACACCATGCGATCACCGTCCAGACGATGCGAATCCTGATTATCGACGACGACACCGAGCTGTGCGACCTGCTCACCGAATACCTGACCCAGGAAGGGTTCACCATCTCGACCTGCCATGACGGCCAACAAGGGTTGACGACTGCCCTCGCCGGGCAGCATGACTTCGTAATCCTGGACGTCATGCTGCCCGGGTGCAGCGGCATCGATCTGCTGCGGCAGCTCCGGCGCACATCCGCTGTTCCGGTCCTGATGCTGACCGCCCGCGGCGATGCGGTCGACCGGATTGTCGGCCTGGAAATGGGAGCCGACGATTACCTGCCCAAGCCCTTCGATCCGCGCGAGCTGGTGGCCCGGATCCGGGCGATACACCGGCGCGGCGAGAATGGTTTCGGTGGCCGGCGAACCGTCCCCGGCAAGCTGACCGCCGACGATATCCTCCTCGACCTGGGCACGCGCACCGTGTTCCGCAACAATGCCGAAGTTCCGCTGACCGCGGTGGAATTCTCCCTGCTCCACGCCCTGATCAAACGGATCGGCCAGGTGGTCAACCGGGAGGACCTGGCCCAGGAGGTCCTTGGCCGCAAACTGGAGATGTTCGATCGCAGTATCGATGTCCATATCAGCAGTCTGCGCAAGAAACTCGGCCACCACGTCAACGGTATCGAGCGGATCAAAACCGTGCGCAGCGTCGGCTACATGTACACCTGCTCCTGAACCTTCACTTAGCGCCCCCATGCACAGCATTTTTTCCCGACTTTTCATCAGTTTTTCCCTGACCATCCTCATCGCCGCTCTGACCAGCGGCCTGATTATGTTTTCTTTTACCAGTCGCTCGCTCGATTCCTTTCGCCGCGATTTCCTCCAGCACCTCCAAGGCAACATCACGCGCTCGGTGGTGTTTATGGGGCAGGCCGCTTATTTAATGCGCCAACATCGCGGCGCCACGGCTTTTGCCGATTACGTGCAGGAGATCCAATCCTCCATGCGAACGCGACTCTATCTCTGTATCGACAACAAAATTTATCCCGAGAAGCCCGCCCTGGACCCAGCCATCGCTCAACTGATCGTCTCCGCGAGCACAAGCGATGAGCCCATTAAGCCCATTCTCCAGGATGAGGGCCGGGAACTGGTTGTTGTTCAACGTCTCTCCACCCCGGAAGGGCTGACATATCTGGTCATTGCCCTCCACAGGCTGGGGCCACCGCCCGGAATGGGAGGTCCACCACCACCGCACGAGGGACCGGGACATGGTTTTCCACCACCGCTTCCCCATCAGGATGGTTTCATGACCTTTTTGGGGCGGATTGAAGGATTGCGCTATCTGTTTTTCCTCCCTTTCGCCGGGGTGATCTGCTACCTGTTGGCCAGGTCGTTTAGTGCGCCGCTGGCCCGGTTACGCCGGATCAGCCGGCAAATCGCCGCTGGCGACCTCTCGGCCCGGGTGGGAACCAGCCTCGGTAAACCGGGCAACGAAATCGGCGATCTGGCCCGTGATTTCGACCACATGGCCGAACGAATGCAAGGCCTGGTCAATAGCCAGAAACGGCTGCTGCTCGACATCTCCCACGAATTGCGCTCACCGCTGACCCGGCTCAACCTCGCCTTGGAGTTGGCCAAAAAACACTCTCCCGAGGAGGACGGCAACCTGGCCCGGATCGGCCGCGAATCGGAACGGTTGAACGTCCTGATCGGCCAGTTGCTGACCCTGACCCGCAACGAGTCCCTGGTCATCGATGCAGATGCGCCGCCGGTCTTGCTTGCCGACCTGCTGCTGGAAATTGGGGAAGATGTCGATTTCGAGACCCGGAACAGCGACCGAGGCGTCAAGATTCTCACCCTTGAGCCCCTGGTGATGGGCGGCTCCAGGGAACTGCTCCGGCAGGCGATTGAGAATATCATGCGTAACGGCGCCTCTTACACCCGTCCCGGCAGCCGGGTGGAGGTCAGCCTGTTTTCCCGCCCCGTTGATGGAGGGCAACGGTGGGCTGTCATCCGGGTTCGGGATTATGGCCCGGGGGTTCCCGAGGACAAACTGCCTCACCTCACCAAACCCTTTTTCCGGGTGGCCGAGGCCAGGGACCGCAACAGCGGCGGCGTCGGTCTGGGTCTGGCCATTGCCCACCAGGCAATACACCAGCACGGTGGTTCCCTCAAGTTAGCCAATGCCCCGGACCAAGACGGCCTGGTTGTCGACATCGAGCTACCAATTCGGGAGGAGGTGGCGGCAAACGGCCGGAAGACCACGGACAACCCGGCAAACGGCAGCAGCCGGACCACAACTTTTTCTTGACGGCCCGGAGACTCTATGCTAATTAGCCAATCTCGAAATGGCGCTGATTGCTGCAATCAGCGCCGTTTGTCAGTGAGCACCATTCCTCGGTAGCTCAGTTGGTAGAGCAGGTGGCTGTTAACCACCTTGTCGGGGGTTCGAGTCCCTCCCGGGGAGCCAGAATGTAATCCGCCGGTTGCGGCGGTTCCTGTTTGACCAATCAACCCCGTGGGTTCTGCCCCACGGGGTTGTGTTGTTTTTGTCCCTTTGGCAGAGGGATGGAGCTTTCCTGCACATAGGCCGGACTCCGGCTCATTTTTTTGCACATTTCCTGATTTTCCAGGACTCCCCCAGAGCGATACGAGCACAGCGGTACGAACGTGAGCAGTCAACACCAGAAGGAAATACAGAAACGACGGACCTTCGGCATCATCAGCCACCCGGATGCCGGTAAAACCACCCTCACCGAAAAGCTCCTGCTCTTCGGTGGCGCCATCCAGATGGCCGGCGCGGTCAAATCGCGCAAAACAGCGGTTCACGCCACCAGCGACTGGATGGCTATCGAAAAGGAACGCGGCATCTCGGTGACCACCTCGGTGATGAAATTCAACTACCGGGACTACGAGATCAACCTCCTCGACACCCCCGGCCACCAGGACTTCTCCGAGGATACCTACCGGGTGCTGACCGCGGTGGACTCGGCCCTGATGGTGATCGACTCGGCCAAAGGCGTCGAGACCCAGACCACCAAGCTGATGGAGGTCTGCCGGATGCGCAACACCCCGATCATCACCTTCATCAACAAGCTCGACCGCGACGGCATGGAGCCCCTGGACATCCTGGCCGACATCGAGGAAAAGCTGCAGATCGAGTGCGTGCCGCTCTCCTGGCCGATCGGCATGGGCAAGGGGTTCAAGGGGGTCTACGATCTCCATCGCCAGCAGATCACTCTGTTCACCCCCAGCCAGGATACCCGGCCGGAAGACTGCATCGTGGTCAAGGACCTGGCCGATCCCATGCTGGACGAACTGCTCGGGGTGTTCGCCGCCAACAAGCTGCGGGAGGACATCGAACTCCTCCAGGGCGCGGCCAACCCCTTCGAGCACGAGCATTATCTCAAGGCCGGCCAGACCCCGGTCTTTTTCGGCAGCGCCATCAACAACTTCGGGGTGCGCGAACTGCTCGACGCCTTTGTCGAACTCTCGCCCGCCCCCGGCCCGCGCGCCACCCTCACCCGGATGGTCGATCCCGGCGAAGAGGCCTTCAGCGGCTTCACTTTCAAGATCCAGGCCAACATGGACCCGGCCCACCGCGACCGCATCGCCTTTTTCCGCATCTGCTCCGGTAAGTTCACCCGGGGGATGAAGGTCATGCACCACCGGTTGGGCAAGGAAATGAACCTGAGCAACGCCACGGTCTTCATGGCCCAGGAGCGCTCGCACGTCGACGAGGCCTATCCCGGCGACATCATCGGCATCCACAATCACGGCACCATCAAGATCGGCGACACCTTCACCGACAAGGAAGAACTCAAGTTCACCGGCATCCCCAACTTCGCCCCCGAGCATTTCCGGCGGGTGGTGCTGCGCAACCCGCTCAAGATGAAACAGTTGCAAAAGGGGCTCTTGCAGATGGCCGAGGAGGGCGCGGTCCAGGTTTTCCGCCCGATCGTCGGCAACGACTACATCTTAGGGGCGGTGGGCGTGCTCCAGTTCGAGGTGACCATGACCCGGCTCAAGGACGAGTACGGGGTTGACGCCACCTACGAGCCGCTCAGCTATACCCTGGCCCGCTGGGTGACCAGCGACAACAAGCAGCAGATGCGCGAGTTCGAGAAAAAACACCAGTTCAACCTGGCCCTGGACGCCGAAGGTCACCTCTCCTATCTGGCCGAGGGTTCCTGGCGGCTGGCCCACACCCAGGAACTCTTTCCCGAGGTGGTGTTCCACAAGACCCGGGAATCGGTGTGAGCAACCCGTGACTTTTCCGATCTAATCGCTTTTCCAGTTGGCATTCGTCTCTGTCCCATGATCCTGCTGATCCATCCGCCGGTGGCCAAACCGGGCGAGCCACCCGCCGGCATTGCCGCCCTGGCGGGTAGCCTGCGCCAGCACGGGATCGACTGCGCCCTCCTGGATGCCAACCTGGAGGGTTTGCTCTTCCTACTTGACCAAGCCCGCGATCCGGGCGACACCTGGTCGAGCCGGGCCCTGCGCCACCGGGAGGCCAACATCAAAGCCCTGCGCGACCCGGTCCTGTACCGCTATCCCGACCGCTACCAACGGGCGGTCCGCGACTGCAACCGGGTGCTGGAACTGGCGGCCCGCTCCCATCCGAATATCGACATCAGCCTGGCCAACTACCAGGACAACAGCGCCAATTCCCTGGACAGCCGCGACCTGCTCAAGGCTGCGGAAGCCTACCAGGACCATCTCCTCTTCCCCTGGTTTCGCCAGCGGTTACCCGCCCTGCTGGAGCCGACACACCTTCAATATGTCGGCATCTCACTCGCCTACCTCAGCCAGGCCTTGTGCACCTTTGCCCTGCTCGGTTTTCTCAAGGCGCACTTTCCTCATTTGAAGCTGCTCCTCGGCGGCGGCCTGGTGACCTCCTGGATGAGCAGCCCGGACTGGCGCGATCCCTTTGCCGGTCTGGTGGATCACTGTATTGCCGGACCGGGCGAAGTGCCGCTGCTTCGATTGCTGGGCGCTGCGCCCACGGCGCTTGATCCGGCACCGGACTACTCCGGCCTGCCACTCAACAGCTACCTCGCCCCCGGCCCGATCCTGCCCTACGCCGCCTCGCGCGGCTGCTACTGGAACAAGTGCTCCTTCTGCCCGGAAACCGCCGAGCAGAGCCACTACCACCCGATCGACCCGGCGACAGCGCTCAGCCACCTCCGCCAGCTCCGCGACCACGTCCGACCGGTCCTGATTCACCTGCTCGACAACGCCCTCAGCCCGGCTCTTCTCCAGGCCTTCTGCGACGACCCGCCCGGTGCGCCCTGGTACGGTTTTGTCCGGGTCCATGACTACCTGGCCGATGCGGACTTCTGCCGCCGGTTGCGCCTGTCCGGCTGCGTCCTGCTCAAGCTCGGCATCGAGTCGGGCAGCCAAGACGTGCTGGATGCCATGCACAAGGGCATCCGGATCGACCTGGTGGAGCGTGTGCTCGCCGCCCTGCAGCAGGCTGGTATCGCCACCTATGTCTATCTGTTGTTCGGCACCCCCTCGGAATCGCTGACCGAGGCACGGCAGACCCTGGACTTCACCCGCCGCCATCATCGGGCCATCACCTTCCTCAACCTGGCGATTTTCAACATGCCCCGCATGAGCGCCGAGGCGGAGCTCCTGCCGGGCGGGGAGTTCTCCGCCGGCGACCTGTCGCTCTACCGCGATTTTATTCATCCGCGAGGCTGGGACCGGCGGGCGGTGCGGACCTTCCTCGACCGGGAGTTCAAGCGCCAGCCGCTGATTGCGCCCATCCTCCGTCGCGACCCGCCACTGTTCACCTCCAACCATGCCGCCTTTTTCGGCGACAATTTCCCCGGGACCTAAGCCGGCTGTGGCAAAAATTCAGCTTTAATGCTAGGTTTAACAGCTCAAACATTGTGATCGCCACTCGGGACGACCTCGTTCCGAACCTGGTTCTCTCGAAAGAAAGGAAACCCCCATGGCTGCTCTCGTCACCCAACTCCACCGTCAGCTTACACCCGACTTTGCCTACTGTTTTAACGTCGAATCCAGCCAGGCGCTGGAACCGCAGGAAATGGAGCGGCTGCGCCTGATCCTGGCCGACGGCTTTTTGATCGACACCGTCACCTTTGCCCCGCAATTGACCGGCGAACGGGTGGTCGAGGTCGGCCCCCGGCTCAATTTCGCCACCGCCTGGTCCTCCAATCTGGTCTCTATCTGCCGGGCCGTGGGCCTGAACATGATCACCCGGGTGGAGCGCTCCCGCCGTTACCTCGTGCCCGCGGGCGAGGAGATCAACGCCTTCATTGCCAAACGCCACGATCGGATGACCGAATGCGTCTATCCCACGCCGCTCACCACCTTCGAGACCGGCATTGTCCCGGAGCCGGTCTACGAGGTCGACCTGATCACCAAGGGACCGGACGGGCTCTTGGACATCCCCGGCATCTCCATGGACCAGTGGGACCGGGAACTGTACCACCGCTACTTTGTCGAGCATTGTCATCGCAACCCGACCATCGTCGAGATCATGGATCTCAACAACGCCAACTCCGAACACTCCCGGCACGGTTTTTTCCGCGGCAAGCAGGTGATCGACGGCCAGGAATATGAAAAGACCCTGTTCCAGGTGGTCACCGACACCCTCGCGGCCAACCCCAAGGGGAGCAAAGTGGCCTTCAAGGACAACTCCAGCGTCGTCGAGGGCTACAGCCTCACCACCTTGCTGCCGGCAGAGCCCGGCGCGCCCTCGGCCCTGCGCGAGGCCACGGTCTGCTACCATCCCCTGCTCACCGCCGAGACCCACAATTTCCCCACCGGCGTCGCCCCCTTTCCCGGCGCCGAGACCGGCACCGGCGGCCGCATCCGCGACGTCCAGGGCACCGGTCGGGGCGGTTTTGTCATGGCGGGCACCGCCGGCTACTGCGTGGCCAACCTCCACATCCCCGACTATCCTCTGGAGTGGGAAAACAGCTATGACTGCCCGGACAGCCTCGCTCCGGCCCTGGAGATCGAGATCGAGGCCAGCAACGGCGCCTCGGACTACGGCAACAAGTTCGGCGAGCCGCTGATCCAAGGCTTCACCCGCTCCTTTGACCTCCGCCTTTCGAATGGCGAGCGCTGGGGCTTTCTCAAGCCGATCATGTTCACCGCCGGCATCGGCCAGATCGACGACCGCCACCTTGCCAAAAAAGAGGCCCGCAAGGGCATGCTCATCGTCCAGGTCGGCGGGCCGGCCTACCGGGTCGGCTTCGGCGGCGGCGCCGCTTCCTCCATGCTCCAGGGTGAAAACGTGTCCTCGCTCGATTTCGACGCGGTCCAGCGCGGCGATGCCGAGATGGAGCAGAAGATGAACCGGGTGATCCGGGCCTGCAACGAGATGGGCGACTTGAGCCTGATCGACGTCATCCACGACCAGGGAGCCGGCGGCCCGGCCAATGTGCTCAAGGAGCTGGTCGAGCATGCCGGCGGCCGGGTCGAGATCCGCAACATCCGGGTCGGCGACCCGACCATGTCGGTGCTGGAAATCTACGTGGCCGAATACCAGGAACGGGTCGGCCTCTTGATCAGCCCGGAGAACATCGAGCATTTTCAACGCATCTGCGAACGGGAGAAGGTGGCCGGCGAGATCCTGGGCGAGGTGACCGGCGACCTGCGTTTTATTGTCCATGATAGCCAGGACAATTCCACTCCGGTTGACATCGAGATTCCGGAACTGCTCGGCAATATTCCGCAGAAAACCTTTACCGACAGCCGGTCGGCTTCCGACCTGTCCCCCTTTGTCCCTCCTGGCAACCTGCGGGTGCGTGACGCCCTGCACCGGGTCTTGCGCCTGGTCTCGGTGGGCTCCAAACGCTTTCTCACCAACAAGGTCGACCGGGCGGTCACCGGCCTGATCGCCCAGCAGCAGTGCTGCGGCCCGTTGCAACTGACTGTCGCCGATGTGGCGGTGGTGGCCCAGTCCCATTTCGGCGTCACCGGCATTGCCACGGCCATTGGCGAGCAGCCGATCAAGATGCTGGTCAGTCCGGCGGCCGGGGCGCGGATGGCGGTGGGCGAGTCGCTCACCAACCTGGTCTGGGCCAAGATCGATGACCTGGAACAGGTCAAATGTTCGGCTAACTGGATGTGGGCGCCGAAACTGCCCGGTGAGGGCGCGGCCCTGCGCGACGCGGCCGAGGCCATGGCCGCGGCGATGGTGGCGGTGGGCATGGCGGTGGACGGCGGCAAGGACAGCCTGTCCATGGCCACCAAGGTGGGGAATGAAATCGTCAAGTCACCCCGTGAACTGGTGATTTCAGCCTATGCGGCCATGGCCGACATCCGCAAGAAGGTCACCCCGGACCTCAAGGAACCGGGGTCGGTCCTGCTGTTCGTCGACCTGGCGGCAGGCAAAAACCGGCTGGGCGGCAGCGCCCTGGCGCAAACCTTTGGCCAGATCGGCAGCGACGTCCCGGACATGGAGGACCCGGACATGGTCAAGCGGGCTTTCCTCGTCATTCAACAACTGATCGATCGTGGCCTGATTCTGTCCGGCCATGACCGCAGCGACGGCGGCCTGATCACCACCGTGCTGGAGATGGCCTTTAGCGGCAACTGCGGTCTTAATTTGGCCCTGAACGGGTCAGGAACCGTGCTGGAAACCCTCTTCAACGAAGAACTGGGCCTGGTGGCCGAATGCCACTGGAACCATCTGGCCGAGGTGAAACAGCGGTTTGAGCAGGCTCAGGTCCCCTGCGCGGTCTTGGGTTCCAGCACGGTGAAAAAGGCGATCACCATCCAGTACAACGGCGAACTGGTGTTGGACGACTCCATGGTGCTCCTGCGCCAGTGGTGGGAGGAGACCAGCTACCAGATGGAGCGGCTGCAGGTCAATCCCGCCTGCGCCGAGGCGGAGCGGGTCAACATCATCGACCGCACAGGGCCGGAATACAACCTCAGTTTCGCGCCCCAGGCAACGTCCGCGGAGATTCTCCAGAGAAAAGACAAACCCAAGGTGGCCATCCTTCGCGACGAGGGCTCCAATTCGGACCGGGAGATGAGCTCCGCCTTTTACAGTGCCGGTTTCGAGCCCTGGGATGTAACCATGACCGACCTGCTGAGCGGCCGGATCGATCTGGCCGGTTTCCGCGGGCTGGCGGCGGTGGGCGGTTTCTCCTACGCCGACGTCCCGGACAGCGCCAAGGGCTGGGCCGCGACCATCCGCTTCAACGAGCGGCTCCAGACCCAATTCCGGGACTTCTACAATCGGCCGGACACCTTCACCCTGGGCATCTGCAACGGCTGCCAGTTGTTCGGCCTCCTCGGCTGGGTACCGTGGTTGGGGATCGAACCGGAACGGCAGCCGCGTTTCATCCACAATGTCAGTGGCCGTTTCGAATCCCGGTGGACCACGGTCAAGGTCCTGCCGAGTCGCGCGATCATGCTCCAGGGCATGGAGGATCTGGTCTTCGGCATCCATGTCGACCACGGCGAAGGCTTCCTCCACTTCCCGGACGAAACCATCCGCGAGCGGGTCTGGGCGGAACAGATGGCCGCCATGGTTTTTGTCGACGACGACGGCCAGCCGACCGAGGCCTACCCCTTCAATCCCAATGGCTCGCCCGGCGGCCTCACCGGACTGTGCTCGCCCGATGGCCGCCATCTGGCCTTGATGCCCCATCCGGAGCGGACCTTCCTTCCCTGGCAGGCCCACTGGCTGCCGGAAGAGATGAAAATCCTGCCGGTCAGCCCCTGGCTGCGGATGTTCCAGAACGCCTATGAATGGTGTGTGCGGTAAGGGAAAAACAGACTTTAACGAAAGAGCGGCACTCCATGGCAGTGTCATCGGCATGCGGAGAGCGTTCGGGGGGCTTGCCCGCCAGAGGATATCGCCTGGCAACGGCCACTGTATTTAGTGAGAAACACCGTCCCGATGGAGGACCTTGACAAGGGTCAGCCATAGAATATGCAGATCAAACCAGAATGATCGCCGCTTCAAATACTCGACGTCCAGCCTGACCTTTTCCGGGATGGGCAATTCATCACGGCCATTGACCTGCGCCCAGCCCGTCAGGCCCGGCATCAGTGCATGCACCCCCTGCGCCGTCCGCAACGCAATCAGGTCATCCTGATTGAATAAGGCGGGGCGAGGCCCGACAAAACTCATGTCGCCAATCAGGACGCTCCACAGTTGCGGCAATTCATCCAGACTGGTGGTCCGCAGCATGGAACCGATTGGCGTCAGATAGCGATCCGGGTCTTCCAGCAGATGGGTGGCCAGTGCGGGTGTGCCCGTGCGCATGCTGCGAAATTTGGGCATCTTGAAAATCCTGTTGTCTTTGCCCACCCGGTCCGACCAGTAGAAAACGGGGCCAGGGGACGTCAAGCGGACCAGCAGGGCCACGATCAGAATGGGGACAGCTCCGAGCACCAACGCGGTCAGCGCCACAACCACATCGAAACAGCGCTTCAGCATCCGAACATCTCCCGCAGCCCTTCTTCCAGCGACACCCGCGCCCGCCACCCCAACTCCCGCTCGATGCGAGCCGAAGAGTACCAGGCAGACCCCAACAACCGATTCAATGCTTCACTGTTCAGGGGAAAGCGGCGTTTGCACAATGCCTCCAGGCGGTCCCCGAACCCGGCGGCGCGGCCCAATGCCGATTCAGTTACACTCCATTGCTTGGCCGACAGTCCCAGGACGTTGCGCATGGTATCGTACAGTTCCCGTCCCGATGGGGCCTGCGGGCCGGCAATGATGTAGGTACGGCCACGGGCCCGATCATCACCGGCCACCAGACACATGGCGGCAATTACATCATCGACATGCACCATGGAGCGGTGGTTGAACGTTTCCGGCAAGGGAGGAAACCAGCCCTTGCGCACCAGCCGGCCCATGCGCTCAAGATTGCCCCGGCCACCCGAGCCGTACACCATGGCGAGCCGCAGATTGACAACATGCATGGAGTACCGCTCCCCGGCCGCCAGCACTGCCTCCTCCGCCGCCCGCTTGGATTGTCCGTAGGCGGTCGCCGGCTGGCCTGGGAAATCCTCGTCCGCGCAGATCTCTCCCGGTTCACCCATGGCCTTGACACTGGACAGGTAGACAAAACGCCGCACCCCGGCCTTCCCGGCCGTTTCGGCGAGATTGCGCGTCCCCTCGAAATTGACCTTCCAGTGCAGGTCGGCATCCGCTCCGGAGAGGGAGGAAAAGGCATGGGCGTGACCAGCGCAGTGGAATACCCGGTCGATGCCGGTGCAGGCGGCGAGTAACCCGGGCGGATCGGCCAGCTCAGCAAAATACCATGGTTGCCCTTCCTGCAGATGACGGGTCAACAGTCGACAGGTGCGCAAGCCGCCGCGGAGGACGTGCTGCGCCAACCGCCGGCCGATAAACCCGGTCGCGCCGGTGATCAGGTCCACCCCGCAACCTCACGGAAGAGATCTGCATACGCCCGCCCCAAGGCCGGACCAGAGAAAAGCCGCTCATACCGCGCCCGTGCACCATGTCCGAGCGACTCAGCAAGCCTGTCATTATTCAACAAAAAATTCATTGCCTCGGCCAACGCCGCCGGATTTTCAGGTGGAACCACAAATCCGGATTCCTCATGCGCATTGACGAATGACGTACCTGTTCCAATGTTGCACGAAATAAGTGGGCGACCGAAGATAGAAGCCTCGACCAACACCATGCCGTAGGCCTCCGAACGCAGATGCGAGGGCAATACCAATGCTCGGCACTTTCTGAGTAAGGCTACCTTTTCCTTGTCCGAAACCTGACCGGTAAACAATACATTCGCTGTTTTCGAGTGAACTGATAAAGCCCGCAGTTTTTCCCCTTCAGGCCCCGATCCGACAATTAAAATTCGGGCCTTAACTTGCCGCGCCGCTTCAATCAGGTTGTGCAACCCCTTGTAGTAACGCAAAACACCGATAAAGAGAAAATAGGGTTCATCTCCTGTAATCCCCAATCGGGAAAAAATCGTATCATCTCCAATTACCGGATACGACTCCTCCACGATTCCCAAGGGAATCACCCTCACCTTCTCGCGGATAGCAGGGTCAGAAAGCACTGGACTGGTCTGCAGATAGGCTGGGCTATTGGCCACAATGGCGCGGACGCTGCGCAGCGTTCGCCACATCAGCGGCGCATAGGCCCGGCCCAGCCAGCGCTGGCGGACCACATCCGAAACATAGGTCAGCACCGCCGGTGTCTTCACGCCGGTTAAAACCCGCATCAGATCGGCATATGGCCACGGGTAGAGAAAATGGAGCACATCGGACTGTCCGGCAAGCCTGCGAAACTTGATCAAGGCATCGAGGCCGCCCAGATCGCAAGACGCCGGTGCCGCCCAGGAACGAGAGCGCACGACCCTGGCCTCCGGGCGTTCCATTACCGTCGGTTGCGGCTGGGGGGACAACGTGAAAATCGTGTTCGAAATCCCTTCCGCTTTTGTCGCCAGGCACAGCTGGCGAATGGCCTCCTGCATCCCCCCCTGCGGATCCGGAAAGTAGGTCCGGTAGACATGCAGCACCAAGGGATCCATCTCATCCAACCTGTTCTGCGGAAGGCATCTTCTGCCACGCCGCAATTAACGCCGCCGATAACCCTATACTCAGCACCACCTCCGTGGCCACCGTCATCCACACCGCCGCCCAGACACCATACGCGGGAAGCAGCAGCAGATTCCCCGCGACATTGAGAACAGCCGCGGCAGTCGCCGTCCACACATAATGCCGATCGAGCCCGAGGGCAAACACCCCCTGCCCGAGCACCCCGTTGGCCAGCGCACAGACCAGCATCAGGCTCAGCACCTTGAACAGATCGCCCGCCAACGCAAATCCCTCGCCAAAAACCAGCCGAAAAAAAACGCCGGTCGTCGGCAACGCCAACAGAAATATCAGCAACCCTGCACCGCCGGCAAGGAGGGCGAGGCGCACAATCCTCACCAAAGCCATCCGCCCAAGGGCATCCGCATCCAGGCGGAAACGGCGGAACAGCAACAGACTCACCGGCGACGCCAGCAGCAAAAAGGCCTCGATCAGGCGAAAAGCCACGCCATACGCCCCCACATCCGCCCTCGGCACATCCATCAATTTGCACAGGAGGATATCTGACCGGAAATAGATCACCGTCGCCAGGTCGAGCCAGATCAGTGGGACAACGACAGCATAAATCTGCCTGGGTACCAGAAATGCGGGGAAGACCCAGCCACCCCGCATGAGTAGCAGAAAAAAAATTACTGCTCCCAAAAACTGCGCCATCAATATTTCCCAGGGCGCATTGGCTCCCCACCACAAGGCCATGGCCATGCAGACAGCTGTCAGCGCCCGGCTGACTATCTGCCAGAAAGCATCGTACACCAGGCGCCCCTGTCCGCGCAGGATGGCCATCGAAAATTGCCCGAGCACCGTCGCGCCAAAAGCGCTAACCGTCGCCAGCAGGGTCGGCCGGTGCAGTTCAAACGGATTCAATAGGGCCAAGAGCGCGAGGAACGCGATCGCCATGCATGCATGGCCGAAGGCAAAGCCATGCAGGTCAGCTCCATACCTGGCAAGCGCCGGCGAAGCGCGGACCGTCTCGCGTATCAGCAACTTACCAAAGCCGCCATCGATCAGGATTACAAGCAGTGCCCCCAGAGAAACCGCCTGGGCATAAACCCCGAATATCTCCGGACCGAATCGCCGGGCGATGAAGACGCTAAGAACGAACGAGACCCCGCCGACAAAAACAATCGCCAGCCACTGAGCCCCAAGCAAACGCCTCAGCACCATTTGCTCCTCACCTGGATACGTGGCCAACACAAGCGCATAAGCTGTAGCCTCTACGCCGCGAGCGCGCGGCGATACACGGCAATCGTCTCGGCGGCGGTCCGCCTCCACGAAAACGCCGCCGCCCGCCGTATCCCCTGTCGCGCCAGCCCTTCGGCAAATGTGCGATCCTCAAGGACGCGGCGCAGGGAGTCCGCAATCGCCTCCACGTCCTGTGGATCGACCAGAATGCCCGCATCGCCCACGACCTCGGGCAAGGAACTCGATAGTGACGAAATCACCGGCACACCGCAGGCCATCGCCTCCAGCGGCGGCAAACCGAAGCCTTCATAAAGCGAAGGGAAAACGAACGCGGCCGCACCACTGTAGATCAATGGCATGACTGTGTCTGCCACATAACCCAACGGCTTGATCACGCCGCGCTCAACGAGCGGCTTCATGCGCGCTTCCAGGCTACTGGTCAGCCAGCCGCGCATACCAACCAGCACCAGCGGAAAGCGCCGTTGCAGGCCAGCCGGCAGCATTGAATAGGCATCGATCAGAGCTGGTATGTTCTTCCGGGGTTCCAGCGTCCCTACCGACAACACATACTGGCCAAAAATAAGCCCCTGCTCTGCGAGAAAGGCGCGGCACTCTGTTGGATCGTGGGGAAAAAACTCAGGGGATACCCCAAGCAGCACTGGATGAATTTTCTCTGGCGGCACCCCAAACACCTCGACCAGTTCCTGCTTCACGAAACCACAATCCGTAAGAATTGCCGCGGCCCGCTCCAGAGATCGGGGAAAGTAACGGCTCATCGCCGCGAGACGGGCCTTGGGATGGGTATCGGGATGACGAATCCAGGAGAGGTCATGCACCGTGATCACGGTGGGACCGGAGAAACGAAAGGCCAGATAATTGGGTTCATGGTAGACATCGATCGGGTGCCGCCACACTCCCAGCGAGAATTGGGCCTGAAAAACCAGGCCCTTGATCATGTACGACCAGGGAAGTATTCTCTTGATGCAGGTCTTGATGGTATCGATCTTTGGCACCGGCTGCTGCCGGAGCCCGGTTTTCCATGTGCCATAGAAAAAGACAGGGCGCACGTCATCCGCTTCAAGGCACTCCTTCCCCAGATGATAGACATACTGTCCGATGCCCGTCCGCGGCGACAGCAGGGCCGTCGCATTGATGCCGACCCGTAACGCCGCGTCAGCCATGAGCATACATCCAGCGCAACGTCTCCTGCAAGGGGATGGTCTCAAAATCGCCTATGGCTCGCCGCAACTTCCCGGCATCACCCTGCAAGCGTTTCACCTCGTTGGCCCGGACAAATGCCGGATTGACCCGCACCTCGATCTCATAGCCGCCAATCTCCGCCATCATCCGCAAAACTTCCTTGAGCGCATACACCTGCCCGGAACAAACATTGAACACCTCGCCGGCGGGCGCTTTTTGCAGGAGGGCCGCATAGGCATGCGCAATCATGCGGACATCGGAAAAATCGCGTTCAACATCAATATTGCCGAGTTCGATCACTCGTTCGCCTCGCTGAAAGTGACCGACAATTTTAGGCAGCAAGAACTGCGACGTCTGGCCGACACCCGTGTAATTAAACGGCCGCGTGATGACAATGGGCAGGCGGTCCATCCATAGATGTGCCATGTACTCCATGGCCAGCTTGCTGACCGCGTAATCATTGGCCGGAGCAGGTGGAACCGCTTCATCGATCTCTTGGACGTGCGCATTACCATAGATATTGGCGCTACTTGCCAGAAGCACGGCCCGGGGGCATGTTGACAAGCCGGCCAGTGCCTCCAGCAAATGACGCGTTCCGATGATGTTGACCCGGTAAATGGCCTCGACATCGCCATGAGCGACAAAGGAAATCGCCGCCAGATGCGCGACCACATCCGGCTGTACCGCAGCCACCATTGAACGCACCTGTTCCCGGTCGCACAGATCGACCGCAAACACCCCGCTACTCGCCGGTGTGGTTTCATGCGCGATGCCAAATACCTTGTACCCGGCTCCCTCCAGGGCTTGGGCCAGGTAATGGCCGGTAAAGCCCCTTATCCCGGTAATCAAAGCGCGTGGCATATCAGACATATCAGAACGAGAAACCATGTTCATTGCGTTGTATATCCGACTTGACCATCATGGCGCACAACTGCTCCAGCGTGGTCCTGGCCTCCCAATCCAGTTTTGCTTTCGCTTTTGCGGGATTGCCGATCAGCATGTCCACTTCGGCCGGACGATAGAATTTCGGATTCACACGGACAACCGTCTCGCCGCTCGCGGCGTCGATACCAACCTCATCCTCGGCGACGCCCTTGAATGCAACATCGACGCCCACGGCTTTGAACGCCATGGAAACAAAATCACGGACCGTTTCCGTCCGGCCGGTGGCGAGCACATAGGTGTCCGGCACTTCTACCTGCAGCATCCGCCACATGCCTTCAACGTATTCTTTAGCAAACCCCCAATCACGCTTGGCATTCATGTTGCCGAGTTCCAGCACGTCCAGCTTGCCGAGTTTAATCTTGGCCACGGCATCAGTGATTTTGCGAGTAACGAATTCAAGCCCCCGCAAGGGTGACTCATGGTTGAAGAGAATGCCGCTGCTCGCAAAAATATCATAACTTTCCCTATAATTAACCGTGATCCAGTGCGCGTACAGCTTGGCCACGCCGTAGGGACTGCGGGGATGGAACGGGGTCGTTTCCACCTGGGGTATTTCCTGCACCTTACCGAACATTTCGGAGGTACTGGCCTGATAAAAACGAATTCTGGGATTGACGATCCGGATGGCCTCTAACAAGTACAATGCGCCGATGCCCGTGATTTCCCCGGTTGTAATCGGCTGATCAAACGACACGCTGACAAAACTCTGCGCCGCCAGGTTGTAAATTTCGGCGGGGTCCGTCTTTTGCAGCAAACGGATACAGGAAGAGAGATCCGTTAAATCAAATTCGACTAAATGGAGATTGGGATGCCCATGAACTCCGAGTTCTTGGATGCGCCAAAAATTGACGGAACTGGTGCGGCGGTAAGTGCCGTAGACTTGGTAATTCTTTTCAAGTAACAATTGCGCCAGATAGGCGCCATCCTGTCCGGTGATGCCGGTGATAATCGCGGTTTTCAAAGGAAACTCCTTTCGTTGTGGTCACTGGTGTCGTTGCGCCTGATTACGCAAGGCATGACAAAGGCTCAGCAGACGATTGCCCAGCCGGGAGTAGCGGTGACTCTCACGCCAACGTTGGGCATTGACCTCCATCTGCCGAAGCGGTATCGCATCGTCTCGTTGTTGCCGCAGCCAGCCGGTGACTCCTTCGGCAATAGCTTGTGGCGTGGTCCCCGGCAGTTGGAGAACCGCGGGGGCGACATCGTCGAAGATGGCCAGAGGCGTTACGGCCACGGGACGTTCCGTGGTCAAGCCGTAGCGGACGGCAGCACTTGAGGATTCCCCGGTCTGTTGATAGGGAAAGATAAGGAGGTCACATTCTTCCAGCAACGCCAGACTCTGCTCATCTTCAAGAAAATCGGTGTGGAGTTCACAGTGGTCGCCAAGTCGCCATTGCCGGATCAGTTGGCGGGCCTGTTCGATGAGCGCAGGCGATTCGGCGACAGGGTACTCGGCATTGACCATCCGCAAACTGGCGTCAAAGCCTTGGCCGCGTAGCAGGGCAACAGCCTCGATCAGTTCGAGCAAGCCTTTGTGCGGCAGGAAAAATCCGTAGGAACCGAGACGGAAGGTCTTGCCGTCACCGGAGCTAGCGTGACCCATAGGCTGATAATCGAGAATGCCATGGGGAAACAGGGTCACATTGTCCACCAGGCCGAGGGTTTTAAGGCGATTCAGGTCGGCAACGGCATGGACCAAAAGACGGTGACAGCGCTTGAGCACAGGCAGGAGAAGTTCCAGCCGTTTATTGGCATCGGACGGAGGATCGCTGGTGGCATGCAGGGTCAGTACAATGATGCGGCCGGCAGCAAGCTCGCTTTCGAGAAATGACGACAACATATTGAAGTCATAAAAATAATAATTGAACTGAATAACCAGGGTGTCAAGCCGGCGTTCTTCAATGGCGGCAGAGAGACGTTCCAGACTGTCATGGCGGGGTTGCCAGCAGCGCACCACTTGGTCAGTGTCATTGCCGGCCGGCTCCTGAGACGACAAGTCAGCGGCAAGCACGGTGACCGGTGCTGGGATTGCCTGAATCAGATGGTGGGAGTAACTGGCGATGCCGCAGCGGGTGTTCCAGGTTGTCAACCAGCCGATGCGGGGTTCGGATGCTGGATGCGGTTGTGACCAGCGGCGGACGGCATCGACCAGACGTTCGGCGGCATGACGCCACCGGAATCCGGCCAGCAGGATTTCTCGGCCGGCGTGGGCGCGGGCCCGGCGCTGCTCGTCCGTTGCGGTGTACACTTCTCGCAATCGTTGCGCCAGGTGCCCGATGTCTGGTTCCGCCCAAACACTGTCGAACAGGTCGAAATGACTGCGGGCCGGGGCGAAACGATAATCGACCATCCATGCGGTTTGTTCGTTGCAGAAATCGATTTGGCCGCCCCAGTTGGTCGTCACGACGGCAAGTCCGGAAAGCATTCCCTCGGCCAAAGGCAACCCAAAGCCTTCGGCGCGACTGGGGGCCACCAAGACGTGGCACTGCTGATAGAGGGCTTTCAGACGAGCTTCGGACAAATCTTCTTCAATGATCAGGACATGGGGATAGTCCGGTTGCCCGGCACGGGCTTCGGCCAGCCAGCGATGCAGATCGTTATGCGGGTTGCTGAAGGTTTTGATGACCAGGGTCACGTCATCAGCCGCCGTGAACACCTGGCCATAGGCCTTCAGCAGCGCATCAGCTCCTTTGCGCGGGAAACAGGACGACACATGCAAAAACCGGAAGCGACGGGCAACGACCCGATAGTTGTCGTCTGCCGTGATGTGCTGCCAATGATCGACACCGCAACCGGAAACAGCCAGGGGCGCTTCGACACCGTTGTCGACGAGCACCTTGGCAACATGACTGGAGAGACAGGCAATCCCCTGCAGGTGAGCGTTGAAGTCGTCAACCCATTGAGGAGGCAGGCCGCTTTCCTCCCAGGCGAAATGATGCAGCAGGTTGAACCGGCACTTCATGTCGGCCACCCGGGGTGGATAGAGATTGCGGCTGGTGACGTCAGCGTGTCCGGCGGTCAGAGCGGCAGCCCGCTGATGCAGCCGGGCGAGCTCCGGATGGGTGGCAAGAAAATCTGCCGAAGGTTCAAAATCGCCCGGTCCTTCGGTGGAGTGCAGAGCCACTTCGTGGCCGAGAGCATCCAGGGCCAGCGCCGTTTCGCGGTTGAGCAGGGCCAGGCTGTAACTGCTGTCAAAAGGGCCTTCAATGCGCCAGCGCAAGCGTGGCCCCAGCACGGTTCCGCGAAAAATCGTGTCTGTACTCTGGCGATTGGCGGCTATGCAGCTGGCTACCACTTGAAGATTTTTGGAACTGGTCTTCCCGAGGGCGGCGATCATGGTCAACAACCTGTGGTAGCGTTGCTGACGCTCTGCAGCCAACTGCGGCCACTCCGTTTGCTCCGGAATGGGTTGCTCCTGGGATTGTTCAAAAGTTTGGAGGGCCAGTCGGGCACACTTGTCCCAGGAAAAGGTCCGCGCCCGTTGCTGGCTGTATTCCTTCAGCTGCCCGGCAAATGCGGGGTCGCCAAGCACGCGGCAGATGGCCTCGGCAATGGCAGCGGGGCTGTGCGGGTCAAAGAGGGCATCAGCCCGGCCGATCACCTCGGGAACGCTGGTGAGGTTGGAGCCGATGGTGGGGGTACCGCACGCCATGGCCTCAAGGGCAGGGAGGCCGAACCCTTCGTGCAGGGAAGGAAAAACAAACAAGTCGGCGCAGCAAAACAGGCGCACCAGGTCCGCATCGTCAACATGACCGGTCAGAACCAGCCTGTCGGCGAAACCCAGTTTCAACGCAAGATTCTGAAAAAACTTGCGTTCCTTCTCACCTACCGCGCCCACGAAAACCAACAGGTAACGCTGACGCAACTCGGCGGGCAGCAGGGCATAGGCACCCAGCAGACCGTCCAGGTTCTTGCGCGGTTCCAAGGCACCGTTGTACATGAGATAGGGGGCTGCAATGCCGTAGCGCTGGCGCAATGCTTCTCGCGCCGACTGCTCTTCCCGGCAGGGCTGGAACAGGTCTGCATTGTAGGCGGTGCCGATGGCAACAATGCGCTCCTGTGGCAAGGTCAAGGCAGCGATAGCTTCCTGGCGGGTGTACTCGGAGATGGCCAGCAGCCTGTCGGCCCGGCGCAGGCTTTCGATCTTGTTGAGATACCAGGTACGCAGTTCGTCCCCACAGAGATAGGTCTCGGCATTCAGCAGGGGGATCAAATCATACAGCACAACCGCCGTCCGCACCTGGGGAAACAACACGCCCACCGAGGTGTGGGCGGAAGTTTGATCGGAACCTTCAAACAAACTGGTTACCAGTACCCAGTCTGGACGGAGATCGGCCAGAAAGGCTTCCCGGCAGGCCTCACCCGCACGCTGCCACCACAGGTTCGCCGGATCAGTCCCAGGAGGGATTGACGGCAGACGGCAGGTAAGGATGCGTTCGGCCGGCAGATGCCGGCACAATTGACGGTGAACCGACTCGGCAAGCGGCGGCAACTGGCTGTTCAGTACCAGCCAGAACTCATGCTTGTCAGCTCCCTGCCGCAGCAAGGCCTGGACCAGGGCGAGGGTATAGCGGCCAATGCCGCGCAAGCGGCTCGCGGTCTGCGCTCCCTGCATGTCGATAACAAGACGCATCAGGGGTGGTCCTTGGACATGGATTCTTCGATGGCCGCTTGAAGATCGGCGTACACCCGGCGAGCGGCGGGGGTCAGGGCAATCCCTTTATTGTCTCTGCAATTTTCCAAGGCCGACCACGAGACGGATTCGGCCGGTTTCCGTGCAACAAAGGAACGAATGCGCGCTTCCAAACGTGGAAAAGGGCTGACCGCTGCCCGAAGCAATGTTCCCAAGGCAGGGTATCTTCTCGTCAGCCGCTTGACAAAGAGCCAAAGATGATGGCTCGTCTTCCTCAGTTGGATGGACATGGCTCCAGAAAGGGAGCGGAAACTCGTGGTCAAGCGCCGCAACGGTTCCGTCAGCCGCCAACTGCTGCTGGCATACACAGCCGCCAACTGTTGCTGTAAGGCCAGGGTCTGCTCCTGTTGCCGCACCAAAAGCGTATCGCACTTCTCGACAGCCTGACGCGCCAGGGCAAAGGCTTCGCGGAGCGACTGCTGATGGGCCTGTTCGTAACGCCAGGCCAGCGTATCGGTCTTCACCCCGTAATCCCGCTCAAAAAGGGTCGTAAAAGTGGCCAGGTTTTCACCCTCCCCCTGCTTTTGAGCAATGACGGCATAATCCGGGCTGGCGCCGCCGAGGACATCAAACAGAGTCGGTGCGCGGCCCGAGGCCAGTTCGATCGATTCCTGCAGGCGCACAATTTTTGTTCTCGCGAAGCCGTGAAATTCCGGAAGAAAGGCCAACAACGGTGGCGGCAGGGGGCGCTGGTGGGTAGGATCAAGGTAGAAATTCGCCGTGCCAACGACAATATTCTCCGGGTTGGGTGTTTCGAGAATCAGGAGACCCGCGGGACGCAGTACCCGCAGACCGTGGCCCACCAACTGCTCCAGGCTATCAAAGGGCAGATGTTCCACCAAGTGGAAGGCGGACACGATATCACAGCTTTCGTCCGGCTGGTCAGCAAGCCAGGCAAGGGCGTCGGCCGTTTCAACCCTCAGATCCCGTTCGCGGCAGGCGGCCAGCATCTGGTCATCGAGATCAACCCCCAGGCCGGAAAGGCCTTGTTCCCGCAGCAATTCCAGCCATTCCCCCCGGCCGCAGCCGAGATCGGCCACCAGAAGATCCTGCCGCTGGCACCTGAGAGCATCGACAAAGGGCAGATAAAACCGCAGGCGGTTTTTGATCTGGTCGCGGGAGCCACGATGCCGCTCCTCAAAGGCCCTGTAGAAATCTGACCTCATCGCGAACACTCCATTGCCGGGGGCAACCAGGCTGAACCGACGAAGCGGCCCTGCCTCTGATTGATGACAGTGAACACCAAAGCCAGATCCTGCCATTCGTAGTTGTGCAGGACATGCGTATCGCTAGTGTGGAGGGCAACGGAAATGGCGTAGGTCCCTTCGCCCAAAGCGGCGCGGAAGCTGAAGCGATATTCAACGGTTTCGCCGGCTTCAAGGTCGTGCAAGGGCTGGTCGAGATAGGCGGTGTTAGTGCCAAAAATGACCTGCCCGAGGCGGTCTTTAATCTGATAGCCCAGGACCACTTCCGGCAAGGCCGCCTCGGTCTGAAAACGGATACGCAACATGATGGGCTGACCGACGGCGACAACTTCGAGGCGCTGGCCATGTTCATCGAGCAAGGCGATATCGACGAACCGGGCTTCGCCGGTGCCGGAAACCGTTTGGGTCTTGCCATCCTCCTGTTTTTTCTGCTGCACGCGATAATCGCCCCGGTCGGCCAATAGGGCGTTGTAGTAATCCATAACAACCTCGGGCTCACCTTCCATGGCCAGTTGGCCACCGTTGAGCAGGAGGGCTCGGTCACAGATGGATTGAATGGCCCCTTTATCGTGGGACACAAGGAGCAGCGTCGTGCCTTGTTCGCGGAACTGGCGGATGCGATCGAAGCTTTTGTGCTGAAAATAACTGTCGCCGACGGAAAGCGCCTCATCAACAATGAGGATATCGGGCCGCACGGCGGTGGCTACGCTGAAGGCCAGGCGCATCTGCATACCGCTGGAATAAACACGCACAGGCTGGTCGATATATTCGCCAATTTCGGCAAAAGCTTCAATTTCGGGCATGAGATGACCGATGGCCTCACTCTGCAAACCCAGCAACTGGGCGGCCATGAACACATTCTGGCGGCCGGTGAAATCGGGATGAAACCCCATGCCCAATTCCAGCAGGGCCGCCACGCGTCCGCTGACGGTGACACTGCCACAGGTAGCCAAGACAGTCCCGGCGATAATCTTGAGCAGGGTACTTTTACCGGCGCCGTTGATACCGATGATGCCGACGGCTTCACCGGTATCAACGGTAAAGTCAATACCCTTCAGCACCCATGTTAATTGATGACGCGGACCATGAAAAGGCAACGTCCACTCGGCCAAACGTGACCAGCGGCCTCCATAGACCCGGTAGGCCTTGCCCAGATTGTCGACGCGGATGGTTCCCATTTCCCCTTTTTCTCCCGCCGTTTACTACGTTACAGCTCATCGACCATTTCGCCGGCCCGTTTGCGGAACAGGCGCAGGGCAAAAATGCAGAGGCCGAGGCTTACCCCAGCAATCCAGATAAAGTGACGCCAATTGGGCATGATCCCGTTGACCAACACCTCCTGATACGCAGCAACAAAGGTGGCCATGGGATTGAAGACCATCAGCGATTTGACTTTTTCCGGCAGGATCGTTGACGGGTAGACAATGGGCGTCAGCCAGAACCAGAACTGGAGGACGATACCGAACAGTTGGCCGACATCACGAAAAAAAACATTGAGCACACCAAGGATGATAGCTAGGCCGATGGAAAAAAGGATCTGCACCGCAAGCACCGGAAAGAGCGTCAGATAAGGCCATCCGGGAAAATTGCCGCTAACGACGAGGAAGAGGGTAAACAAGCAGAATATTATCAGAAAATTGAGCCCGGCACTCACAATGACTATCACCGGCAGGCAAATACGGGGGAAGCTGATTTTCTTGATCAGATTGGCATGTTCAAGAAAAACATTCTGCCCCCGGCCGACGATCTCCGCAAAAAGCCCCCACGTCAAGACACCGGCGCACAGATAAATACTGTAAGCGAAGGTGGTGTCCACCCCAGGGAGCCTGGACCGCATGACCTGGGAAAAAATGACCGTATACACAATGATCATGGCCAGGGGGTTCAGTATCGTCCAGGTAGCCCCCAGCAATGAATTGCGGTATTTTGATTGGAATTCGCGCTTCACGCTCCCGGATATAAATCCACGATAGAGCCACAGTGCCTTGAGCAGGTTCATTTCCGAAGTCCCTTCCGCCGCCCTCTCCGTCGCCCTAGCGGGTTGATATTCTTCGAGACAACCGATGCTGCCTCTATTGAGATTGTTGAGGCAATTTCCAACCACCAGTGGTAGTTTTGCTGCGGCTTTGCTCAGTGGTCCCGCGAAACGCGGGCCGTAGACGGGTACCGATGCCGCCCGGATGACAATGGGATCATGCATATCCTCTTGGAAGAAAAGGGGCTTTGTCCGTTTCTTCAACTGATACCGATCATACCAAGTACGCCGGAGAAGAGGCTACCGTGTGCGTTGGTGCCGATAGAAAGCGGATGTAAGGGAGACCGGAGACAATATACGTCAATCGATCTGAGCGAATTGCCCAGACAATGAATTCTCTATGCTGTCGCTCCGCTTATCGGGCATTAGTTGCTTTCGACAAATCGAATGGCGTTGGCGAGACATGAAATTCTGTTCTTGCCAGCCCAGACAAAAAACCAGGATGCCCATCAAGGGCACCCTGGTTAAAATTGTCCCACCCTATTGAGGACACGGCGTTTTTAAACATTTGCCTTGGTGATTGTCAACAGAATTTCAGCAATAAATAGAGCCAAATACCCCCAAAGGAAGGACTTGCAGCGAAAAAGAATGTTGTATAATTTAATTGTGTTGTACATTGAATGTTTGCATGCCGTGTCATTTCGGTCGAAGGGGTAAATCGCTGTCGCAAAGGACGGGATTTCTTGCTATCGCTTGAAATGACGAGGAAAAGGCTCCCCGCTTTTATTGACAACTAGGACGCACAAATAATCCGACCTCATTGCAAGAGGCTCACTCTATAAATTTTTTATTGTATTCAACAACCCATCATCCAGACGGAATACCTTTGCGCATGTTCCATATTTTTTTCATCTTGACATTGTGTTTTCTCGCTGACTACGCCTTTGCCTCCCAGACTATGAGTTTGGCGCAATGCCTGGAAGCAGGAATGAAAAACAACCCCACGCTTCAAGCATCGGAATTCAAGTCGGATGCCGTTGGCAGAGATGTCAAAGTAGCGCGGGCTGATTTTCTGCCGTCACTGACTTCTTCCTATGCCGCAAACCGGATCAACAGCAACGCTACAAAAGGCCCCACGAATAGCGACTACATCAATCAGGACATCCATTCGGCCACCATTAAACTCACGCAGGTCCTCTACGCGGGCTCCAGGATCAGCAACAATTATGAAAGGGCGAAGTTTTTGGAGCAGGCGTCTCAAGCGGAAAGGGACCTGGTCAAACTTGAACTTATCTACAACATCGAAACAACCTTCTACCGGGTGATGAAGGCCAAGCAAGATGTCATCGCGGCCACCGAAGCCGTTGACCGGCTCACAGAAAGCGCCAAGGCAGCAGAGGCCTTTTTTCGCAAGGAACTGATTCCGTATGTAGACGTGCTCAAGGCAAAGGTCGACCTGGCCGATGCCGACAATCAATTAGGCGTAGCTAAGAACAATGAGAACCGGCAACGGGTCACCTTATTTTCGTTGATGAATCTCCCCATGGATCCCGATCTGGAATTTTCCGACGAGACCAAAGCCACCGTTCGAGAGCGCCCCTCTTTTGAGTCTTGCTTTAGCTATGCCGTTGAACATCGACCGGATATCAAAAGCCTTGAATATCAACGTCAAGCTGCTGACAAACAATCGGAAGTGTCCCTTGGCAAATACATGCCGGTCATTCGCTTTGAAGCGGGTTATTATGACGTAAATAATGATTACGAGAAATTAGGCAGGAACATTCTCGGTTCCTATGACCTCGATCAAACCAACCGCTACTGGCTTGCCGGTGTATCTGTTACCTGGGATCTCTTCGACGGTGGCCGCTCCTGGTATGAGAGTGAAAAATTCAGCCTAGACTCCCAAAGGCTTGGTGCCCTCCGGCAAGAAGCGCACAACACCATTGCCACCGGCATCCGCAAGGCCCTCTACTCGCTGCAGGAGGCGGAACAACGTTTGGCGAGCTCAACAGGCGCTCTGGCCGCGGCCAAGGAGAACTATACCTCGGAGGACAATCGACTCAAGGCGGGAGTTTCGACTATGACAGCTTTGCTCGATGCGCAAAGCCGTCTCGTCCGTGCGCAGGTGAACAAATCGAGCGCTTCCCTCGACTACAACTTGGCCCACTCGGAGCTCAAATTCATGACCGGAGGGAAAGACAACTAAACAGAGCCTCTTGCAAAATGAACCAGTAGCGAGTTTTGTCGTCATTCCCGTGGAGGCGGGAATCCAGGACGCTCTGATTTCCCAAGGACTGGTTTCCCGCTGACGACCTCGGGAATGCCACAACAGTCTTTTTGCAAAAGACTCAACAGCCATCAGAAAAACTGATAAGATTGTCAGGGAAGTCGCTGGACGACTGACAGCGATCCGGGCACTCTGCAACGACGCCTGAAACCATCCCAGACATCCCTGGAACAAGGCCTCCCACCGACGACTTCTTTCGGCTCAAAGCCGAACCGCTGAAGCGAGACTGTCCAACAAGGGTCGGGGAGGCAAGCCCGCCTTCTTTTTTCCCTTCTCCATTGCCATCGACAAACACGGGTGATATAAAGCCCCGCTGTTTGATCTCCGGACCATTCTGTTGACAGGAAGCCAATACTGGTTACCATTAGACGGATTGTTGAATTTATTTGTTAAATCCGTTTGGCAACCGCCAGGCCCGATTCACGATAGGAAATTTTATCAAAGAGGCAAGAAATATGGATGCGGGGCACCTCATCGCCGTCAACGTTGTCCTGCTCTATACCATTCTGGGACCCCTGGTTTTACTTGCTCTTTATGTTCTGTTCGACACCCTCGCCAAACGACGCCCCGAGGGACGCAGGGATTCTGCTGTCGGGATTAAAGACCCGGCTTTATGGTCAGAAGGGGATGTCGACGCCTTTATGAACCGGGATTAACCCATGGCGGCTTTCTTGCGAAAATGGATAAAATACCTCACTGCTGCCGCCCTGCTCAGCTGTTTCGTTAATATCCTGCAGTTGACCTTCCCCTTTTACATGTTCACCATCTACAGTAATGTTGTCCTCTCCTACAGCACTTACTCCCTCGCCAACATCACCACCGGAGCTTTCCTGGCGGTGACAGCCCTCGGCGCATTCAGCTATCTTCGGTCCCGGCTTCTGGCATCCGCGGGCAATGACCTCAGCCTGACCATGAGGGAAAAAGTCTTTTCCGTAACGGTCAAGGGATGGGTGATCGACAGCAAGAAAGCATATCAGGGGGGAATGAATGACATTGAAACACTTCGCAGCTTTTTTTCCTCTCCAACCGTTTATGCCTTGTTTGATGTGCCGTGGTCACCATTCTACCTTGCGCTCATCTATCTGATGCATCCGACCCTGGGCCTGATTGCCACTTCAGGGGCGTTGGCCGTGATCGCATTGAGTGGCCTTCAGGAAGTCCTTGTCCGGAAAAACCTGCATGATGCCAATAGAATCAACAGCTTCAACCAGCGCTTTGTCGACTCGTTCCTGCGTAACACCGAGGTGATCAACGGTATGGGGATGATTGGCGCCATCAGTGAGCGCTTCATCCGCGGAAACAATCGGGTAATGATCAATCAAACTCGATCAAGCAACCGGGCTTGTGTTATTCAGGCGATCATCAAGCCGTTGCAAAACGTGATTCAGGTCTTGATTTATTGTTCAGGTGCCTATTACGGCATAAAAGAAGGGTTCAATATCGGTCTCATGGTAGCCGCTTCGATTATCATGGGGCGGGGACTCGGCCCCTTGATGCAGTTCATGTCCACCTGGCAGTTCATCAACCGGGCAAGGGATTCCTACCGGCGCCTGGAAGGAATTTCGGCCCATTGGGAGCAGATGCAGGCCCCCACCATGCCCCTGCCGCTGCCTAAGGGCCGGCTCGTTGTCGAGGGGGCGACCTACAGGGTCCATGACCGGGTGCTGTTGAACGGTATTACCTTTGCGTTGCAACCTGGAGAATTTTTGGGTGTCATCGGGCCGAGCGGTGCAGGCAAAACCACTCTCTGCCGCTTGCTGCTGGGTATTTGGCCCGCACTCGGGGGCAGGGTCACCCTCGACGGGAAGGATATTTTCGCCTGGGACAAGGAGCAAATCGGACCCGCCATCGGCTACCTGCCGCAGGAAATCGAACTGTTTCCGGGGACTGTGGCTGAAAACATTGCGCGGCTCCATCACGAGAATACCGAGGAGATCCTCCGCTGTCTTGAACTCTGCGGCATCACGGAAATGGTGGAGCGGCTGCCCCAAGGACTGGCGACGCCGCTGGAGGGGGATAGCGGGCTCAAGCTTTCCGGAGGGCAGAAACAAAAAATCGGTCTGGCGAGGGCGGTTTACGGCAACCCCTCGTTTCTCATCCTGGACGAACCCACCTCAAACCTCGACACCCAGGGAGAACAGCAATTCTTGACCGCATTGCTGCATCTCAAGAAGGCCCAGACCTGCACCTGCGTCATGGTGACGCATACGCCTTCGCTGCTCCAGAGCATGGACAAGGTGCTGGTGCTCCGCGAGGGCCGCGTGGCCCTGTTTGGCGCGAAGGATGCCGTTTTCGCGGCCTTGGCCGGTCAAACGGGCAAGGACAGGACAAACCCATGACCGGCTTTCTGCGCAGTTGCGCGCACTATTTTTTTTGTGCCGGTTTTTTTTCCTTGTTCATCAACACCCTCCATCTCACCTTTTCTCTCTACATGCTCGCGGTCTATGACGGGGTTCTGGCCAGTTCCAGCCTGCCGACGCTCCAGATTGTCACCTTCCTGGCCCTGGCGGCGCTGGCGGTCTGGGGATGTCTCGAATACTGCCGCTCCCGGCTCCTGATCCAGGCTGGAATCAAACTCGACAGCCTGTTGAGCCGCACGGTGTTGAAGGAGATGCTCCGTGACCTCTGCCGGGTCGATAGCCTCCGCTACAACGAAGGCTTGAAGGATATCAACACATTACGCAATTATCTCGGCGGCAGCTCAATTTTTGCCTTTTTCGATGTTCCGTGGATTTTTATTTATCTCGGCATCATCTATCTGGTCCATCCCATCCTGGGGCTGGCAGCCACCGGCGGCGCGGTGGTGGTCCTGCTGCTGGGGCTCTTGCAGGGCAAGTTGACGCAAGAGGATCTGCGACAAGCCCGCACCTTCAATACCCAGGGTAAACGATGGCTCCTGACCAGTTTGCGATCAGCCAGAGAGCTGCAAAGCATGGGCATGATAGGTGCCGCGGCCCAGGGGTTCTGCCGGCCCAACGACCAGGAGTTACGCCTGTTGAACAAGGCCGGGACGATGAATCATGTTCTTGGATCCATAAGCCAGAGTTTTGGAGTCTTGATGCAGGTCATTATTTTCGGAGTCGGTGCCGCCCTGGTGTTGGTCAGCGAGGCCAATCCAGGGGTGATTATCGCGGCCTCCATCATCATGGGCCAAGCCTTGGCTCCGATAAAACTGGGCATCGGCGCCTGGAAACAGACCGCCGATGCAAGAAGCGCCTACGACAATCTCAACCGGTTGCTGAACCTTTCCGAGGGAAAAAAGGATGTGCTCGTGGAAAAGGTGAATGGTGGCCTGCACGTTGAACAGGCCGGCCTTGTCATTGGCGAGGCAACCGTTTTACGCGCCATTGATTTTCAGTTGGAACCCGGTGAAATCATGGGGCTCATGGGTCCCAACGGCGCGGGCAAGACCTCTTTGTGCCGCCTGATTCTTGGCATCTGGGCCCCAACGTCAGGAAGAGTCAGGCTGGATGGCCAGGATGTGTCCCTGCTTGACAAGGAAAGCCTGGGACAATTCATCGGTTATCTGCCTCAAAATGTCGAGTTGTTTGCCGGAAGCGTCAGGGAAAATATCGCCCGCATGGGATCCGTGGATGCGGATAAAGTGCTGGAGGCGGCAAGGAACGCCGGAGCCCATGAGACCATTCTCCGGTTTCCGCAGGGATACGACACGGATATCGGCGAGGCTGGACATAGTCTTTCCGGTGGGCAGCGGCAAAGGGTGGGGTTGGCCCGGGCGCTCTACGGCAATCCTAAACTGGTTGTTCTGGATGAACCGAATTCCAACCTTGACGAGGCCGGCGAACACGCCCTCATGCAGGCCTTGCAAGGCCTGAAGACCATGGGGGCGACAACCATTATGATCACCCATAAGCCAAGTCTTTTATCCGTGGCGGATAAAATTCTGATCGTGCAGAACGGAGAGCAGGCCCGATTCGGTGGCAGAAACGAGATCCTTGGCCAGATGACGGGAGTCAGTGCATGCAAACAATAATGAAACCCCTGGTTAGATATTGTATTATATTGGTTTTTTTTGGCGTGGCCATTAACATCATCTACTTGGCCCTGCCTCTGTACATGATGATTGTCTACGACCACGTCTTGTTCAGTTTCAGCCTGGCAACCCTGGCCACCATGATTGTCGGCGTATTGCTGAGCCTGTGTGCAATTGGGCTCATTGACTATTGCCGGTCCAGGATGCTAGGACACCTTGGCAACACTCTGGCGCAACAACTGACCCCCCTGGTGCTGCATGGCATGCTCCGGGATGCGACAGGACTGAACCGGCAGGGGTACAACCGGGGACTGCGTGATATTGAATGCATCAGGGAGGCTATTGTTCAAGGGCGGATGCTGCCTTTTCTTGACCTTCCCTGGGTGTTCCTCTATCTCGGCTTCCTCTTTTTTATCCATCCCTTGATTGGCGGGGTGGCCACTGGCATGCTGTTTTTGATCGTCATCTCTCAGTTTCTGCTGAAGACTCTGGAGAACAATCGCTCCACGATGGCGGATGTAGTTTTTCATCACCAGGCCGACGACGCCCAAAAAAATCTTCTGTATCATGCCGAACTTGTTTCCGCCATGGGGATGCTGCCCGCGATCAACGATAGCTATCAAACCGGATATACAAAAATTCTGGCGCTGCGCTCCGAAACGGAAACCTTTTACGCAAGCATTGGGGCTGTCCTTCGCTTTCTTCATCTTACCGCCCTGGCCGCTGTTTTCGGAACGGGCGCCTTCGTCTTCTTCTCCGGAAAAATCACCACTGGCGTGATTTTTGCCGTGGTCATGCTGACCGCCCGCATCCTGGCCCCTCTTGAACGAAATTTCAGGGACATGAGAGCCGCCATCGAGGTAGCGGCCGCCTTTAAGCGATTGCACCATTTTCTTGCCCAGCCGCCTGTGCACAAAAAAATTTCCCTGCCTCCTCCCGTGGGAAGATTCGCAGCCGAAGCCGTGTCCCTCATGCTTCAGGGAAAGACGTTGGTCCACAATATCACTCTTACGCTGGAACCTGGGGAAACGCTCGGCATTCTCGGCCCTTCGTCCGCGGGAAAGACGACCCTGTGCAAACTGCTGCTGGGCATCTGGCCAACCACAGCCGGCAAAGTACGGCTGGATGGGGCGGAGATCGGCCACTGGCCCGAGGAGGAGTTGCGAAAATATGTGGGCTACATGCCCCAGGAGCCGGAACTCTTTCCGGCGACCGTGGCGGAAAATATTGCCAGGCTCATGAAGGCCGACCCGGAAAAAGTCGTGAAAGCCGCTCAAAAAGCAGGGGTCCATGAGATAATCTTGCAGCTTGCTCAAGGATATGACACCAAAATCGATCAGACCGGGAAAAACCTTTCCGCCGGGCAGCGGCAACTGATTTCCTTGGCACGAGCGTTGTACGATGATCCCAAGCTGGTAATTCTTGACGAGCCGCACACGCATCTGGATGACACCGGATTCAGGATGGTGCTCCATGCCCTCAATAATCTGAAACAAGAGCAGATTACAACCATTGTGGTCACCGACCGGACCAACCTGATAGTCACCATGAATAAACTGTTAGTGATGCGGGCCGGCCAGGCGGCCCTGTATGGGCCGCGCCAGGCTGTATTGGATCAGCTCGCCAACCAACAACAATCCCAGCAGGCAGCAGGAGTATAGCCGTGGAAGAACAACGCAAGATACTGGAAGCAGACCCCTTTCGCTATATTGCCGGAGGGGTGCTGGTTATTGTTCTCTTTTTTGGAGGCTTGACCGTGTGGTCCGTCTTTTTCCCTTTCCAGGGGGCAGTAATCGCTTCCGGGGTGGTGGCGGTCTCGGGGGAGAGGAAAACGGTGCAGCACCTTGAAGGCGGGATGATCGACAAAATTCTGGTCAAGGATGGAGATAAGGTTGCCGAAGGCGATGTGCTCATTGCCCTCAAAAGCAGCTCTGTCAATTCCAATGTCGATCTCCTCATGGGCCGGCTTTGGGCCAAACAGGGCGAGGCCGCCAGGCTCACGGCCGAGGCGGCCATGAAACCGGAGATTACTTGGCCCGAAGAATTCGAGCCCCTGACGGACAACAAGGAGATTAGCAAAATTATTGCGGCGGAAAAGGATATTTTCACCTCCAAGCGCACCGACCTTCAGGGCAAGAAGGAATTGTACAATTCCCAGATCATGCAACTGGGCAACCGGATCGATGGATCACGGCAGGAACTGAACAGCCTGACAGAGATCATCCGCAACCTGGACGAGGATCTGAACAGCAAGCTGCCCCTGGTCAAGGAAAAATACCTGGGCAAAACCAGCATCCTGGAACTGCAGCGGAGTCTGGCCGAATATAAGGGCCGCAAGGGGAAGCTGACCCAGGATATCGCTCAATTTCATCAGATGATCCAGGAATTGAAGCTCAGGATCATGGATTTGGATACCCAGTACAAGGACCAGGCACTTTCCAAGCTCAAGGCGGTGAGTGACGAAATCTATCAAGTCCGGGAACAGGTCAAACCGCAATTGGATGCGCAGGAACGGCTAAAAATCAGGGCGCCGGTAAGCGGGGTGGTCATCAACATGCAGGTGCATTCCGAGGCCAGCGGTGTGGTCCAGCCCGCAAAACCGGTGCTGGAAATCGTGCCGGAGGACTCCAAGATGATCATCAAGGCCCAGGTCCGGCCGCAGGATATCACCAGTGTCAAGCCGGGACAGGAAACCAAGGTCCAGCTCGCCGCCTTTCACCGGAAATCCACCCCCCCGGTCAACGGCCGCGTGCTCTATGTATCCCCGGATTTAATCCATCAAGAAACCGCGCATGGGGTCTCGTCGTACTATGAGGCGCATATCCAGGCCGACGACAAGGACCTGGCGGCCAAGAACGCCTACCTGTCGCCGGGCATGCCGGTGACCTGCTATATCACCACGGACAGGCGGACGGTGATCAGCTATCTGCTGGGACCGCTGCTGGAGAATGTGGACCAAGCGATGCGCGAGTAAAGGACCGCTCCGCGTCACTGAAGTATCCAGCAAAAAAGGTTGAAAATATGGCCACCCATGCTATACATAAAAAAATATTCGCTTGAATTGAGCATGTTGCATGCCGTGAACGAAAACCAAAGAATATTCGAGAAAGTAAGCAACAACAGGCAGATTCAAAACAAGACATCCTCCCCCCTCTTTCCCTTACAAGAAAAATGGGGGCGAACCACTTGAAATAACACTGTTCCAGAGATTTTCACCCTTGACCTTTAAGTTGCGCTCGGCTAAAGTTGAAAAAATTGTACAGTCGTAGTACAAAAAAAAGAGGAGAAATAAGCTGAATGATAGGGGGTTGAGGGTCATGGGCTCTCTACACTCAAATTTGGCTAGGCAGTTCGCGCGCCGGCCCGCGAAAGGTACGGTAACCGTTGCTGACGGCAAAGGCAGTGCAGCGTAAATCTTGCAGTTGTCGGAAGTTAATCATCAACAAAGGAGAAAAGGAATCATGAGTATTACCAACGACATTCAGAAACTCTACATCGGTTACCTGGGTCGGGCCGCGGATCAGGCCGGTCTTGACTACTGGGAAGCCAAGGTTGGAACTGACGGCTGGGCCATCGAAACGGTGGCGCAAAGCTTCGCGGACCAACCTGAGTACGATGCCATCTACGGCACAGATCCGACCCGCGTCCAGTTGGTCGCCAAGACCTATGAGCAGCTCTTCGGCCGTGCGGCTGATTCCGACGGTTTGGAATACTGGGTCAACGGCGGCGGCAAGACGGTCCCGGCCAACTTGCTGGTCTTGGCGTTTTACAACGGTGCCTCAGCGGCGGATCAATTAGTAGTGGATAACAAGGTTGAGGTCGCCAATTATTATACCGATACCAAGGGTGATGCCACTAACTATGACCAGGCAGATGCTCAGGGAGCCATCGCCGACGTCACCGGTGATTCCGAGAGCGTTGCAACCGCCAAGGATAACATTGACGCCGGCACCTCTGGCAGCGGAACGGGCCAGACTTTCACGCTCACGACCGCGACGGACACTCTGACAGGCACCTCCGGCAACGATACCTTTGTTGGTACGTCCGCAACAACCAGCCCCACCTATACCGCCGCTGACAACCTCACTGGTGGTGACGGTACGGACACCCTGAACCTGACCATTGACATCTTAGGTGCCAACTCCGTGCCTGCCCCGACCGTGAGCGGCATCGAGGTCATCAGCGTGCGCAACGTTTCCGGTGCTCAGCAAACCATTGATGGGAACAACTTCATTGGCGAGACCGCGTTCGCATCTGACCGTTCCACTGGCGCTGTTGTGATCAATAACGTTGCCAGCGGCACCGAGATCAGCGTGATCGGTAATGGTGCCGTCACCAACGGTGCAACCACCGCCAACTTTGCTGCCGCGGCTACCTCTGCTGTCGTCAACGTGAAGGACGGCACCACGGCGGGCGCTATTACCCTTACCGGCGCTGGAACCACCGGCCTGACCATCAACTCCACCGGTGCCACCAACACCGTTGGTGCCATTGATCACAACGGTACCTCCATTGCCACCACCACCATCAACGCCACGACCGCCCTCGAGACCACTGGTCTGACCGTGGGCACCGTCGCTGCCGGCGGCCAAAAGCTGGTTATCTCCGGCGCTGCTGGAGACCGCGCCGCCACCACCACTGCCGCCGCCAAGTCTGCTGTGACTCTCGGTGCCGCGGATGCAGACTATAAGACGATCGATGCCTCGGGCATGACTGCCGGCGGTGTTTCTCTCACCATGTCCGCGACCACCACCACCGTTATTACAGGTGGTGCGGGTAACGACCAGATCACAACCTCCCACTCTGCCCACACCGGTACCGTGGATGCGGGCGCCGGTACGGACACCCTGGTGCTCGCCAACTCCGTTGACCTGGATACCACCACCGAGGGGGCGATCTACAAGAACTTCGAGGTGCTGACCGTTAGCGATAACGTTTCCATCGACATGGATCTGTTGACCGCCTCGACCATCGGAGCCGTGACCCTGGCCGATGCTGGTAACGCAACCTCCGTGACCGACATGTCCGCCACCCAGGCCGCCAACTTCACGATCGCTGCGCTTAACGCTGCGGCGACGATCGGCGTCAAGGGTGCCACCACCGTGGGTACGCAGAACACCCTGAACATCACGGTGTCCGATGGCGATACCACCGGATCTGAAGCTGTCACCGCCGCAGGCGACCTGACCGTTGCCGGTGTCGAGACCATCAGCATTACCGCGACCGACGACCTGACCTTGGCCACCATGGCCAACATGTCCGGCATCACCAGCATGACGGTGACCGGTGGCGGCGATGTCAGCATCACCACGGGCGTTCATGCCGTGACGGCAAACATGGCGGTTAACCTCAGTGGTCTGACCGCAGCGACCACCTTCAACGCTGCTGCTGCAACCGGCAACGCGATCGCCATCACCGGTAGCGCCACGGCAGTCGACACCATCTCCGTTGGTGTCGTGGGTGGCTATGTGGTTTCCACCGGTGCAGGGGCGGATGTGATCAACCTTCTCGACAAGACCAGTGGCACCTCCGGTGACCAGGTTACTGCCGGTGCCGGGGCGGATACGATCAGCTTCGGTACCGAGGAAGGTCAGACCGCGATGGATTGGGCGACGTTCGTCTTCGCGGCCGGGGATTCCGTCTCCAACGCGACCGGTGTGACCGATGTCACTAATGCCGACACCATCAGCGCTATTGCATGGGACGACGGAGGTGTCGCAACTGCCGGCCAGAAGTTCACGATTGATACCGAGGTTTCCGCCACCGCTGTCACCGTGAGCACTACTGCGGCTACCCTTGGGACCACCACCGTGTCGAATGCCTATGACTTCTATGTCAAGTACACGGCTGCTTCCACTGATGTCTATGTGTACCAGGATACCGACGGTGACAAGATCCTGGAGGCAGGCGAGTTCATGGTGAAACTGGTGGGTGACGCTGCCTTCGTTGCTAACAACGCCAACGACTTCAGCATTTCCAGCGGCAACCTGCTGTTCACGTCCAACGACGCCGCCTAATCTCCTGTTGGAGATGCATTCCTCGTTTCGATGAGGAGTGTGGAGCACTACAGAACCCCGCCTCACTGAGTGAGGCGGGGTTTTTTTACGCACGCGTGGTCATCTTCTGAGCAGACCGCTGTTCCAACCTGGTGGGCACTGAAAATGTGCGATTTTAGGGAGATCAGCCCACCGTGCTGACCTGAGCGCACTGATTTCAGGGGGGTTGTGTTGGCGAGGCCGGATTCACGGGATGGACGTGCTCAGGGCGTATTTTTCACCGGTCTGCTTAAACAATAGGGGCGAACTGCTCGTGAAGAGCGTTCTTGGGTTCAGAACATATCGATGAAGAGCGAGGCAACTCAGACGAGGCAACTTTTGCAAGAGGCCTTGCATCATCATCAGAGTGGGCGTCTTGATGAGGCAGAATCTCTTTATCGGAGGATACTTGGCAGTGAAACGAACCAGCCAGACGCTGTCCATCTTCTCGGTGTTATCGCCCAACAGCGAGGGGAGTATGGCAAGGCGATCACCCTTATACGGCAAGCGATCGAGCTCAAGCCTTCAGTGGCGATGTACCACAACAATCTTGGCAACACGTATAAGGCATACGGGCAAACAGAGGAAGCCTTGGCGTGTTATCAGATTGCATTGCAAATTCAGCCATCATACAGCGAGGCACTTGGAAATCTTGGTATCGTCTTGCAAGCACAGGGAAGACTTGACGAGGCGATTACCAGCTATGAACAGTCCTTGGTCCTGAAGCCCGATTATGTCGAGGCGCTGTACAACTTGGCAACAGCCCGCAGAGCACTGGGACAACGAGCGGAGGCGATTACTCATTTCCAAAAAGCCGTCGACCTCCGTAAGGACTTCTGGCCTGCGCACTTTCAATTGGCCCAGTTACTGGTAGAAACAGGCCGATTGCACAGTGCGAGCGGTCACTTTCGCCAAGCGATTGCCGCCAATCCCGACCTGATCGAAGCCTATATCGGCCTTGGCGCAGCTCTACAATTACAGGAACAATTCGATCAGGCATTGCAGTTATATGACCGACTGCTTGTCAGGTACCCCCAATGCGCTGAGGCCCTCTGTAATCGGGGCACAGTGCTGAAGGATCTCGGTCGGCTTCAAGAAGCAGAGGAGAGTTTTCGGCGAGCCTTGACCTACAATCCAAAGCTGGAGGCCGCTCATTACAACCTTGCCAATGCGCTACAACTCTCAGGCAATTTGGCGGAAGCGACTGCGTCTTATCGCAGAGCGTTGGCTTTCAATCCAGAGTGGATCGATGCACGAAACAATTTAGGCAATGTGCTGCAGGCGCAGGGGATGCTGGCAGAGGCTGACCGCGAATTAAAGAAGGTGCTCCAACTGGCTCCTGAATCCGCCAATGCTTTCAATAACTTGGGCAACGTCTACAAGCATCAGGGCCACCCGGACCTGGCAATCAATTGTTATCGGCAGGCCCTTGCCCTGAAACCGGACCATTTTGAAGTCCACAGCAATCTATTGTTCGCCCTCAGCACAAGTGCAACATGTTTGCCGAGTGAATACCTGGAGGAGGCGCGGCACTTTGGGCTCAAGGTCCAAGCAGCGGCGCGCCCCTCCACAGACTGGACTCTGTCTGAACCTTTAGCGAGGGGACGACTCCGGGTCGGTATCGTCTCCGGTGACCTTAAGAGTCATCCGGTAGGGTTCTTTCTGGAAAGTGTACTGGCAAACCTGAATGTGGAACACGTTGAAGTCATCGCTTATTCAACCCGTCTTCAAGAGGATGACCTGACTGCCAGACTTCGCAAGTATCTTTCCCGGTGGCGTTCCATTGCAGGCATGAAGGATGAGGCAGCAGCCAACCTGATCCATCAGGACGGAATTGACATCCTGCTCGATCTCGCGGGCCATACCGCCCATAACCGGTTGCCGCTGTTTGCGTGGAAGCCCGCACCCGTTCAAGCTAGCTGGTTGGGCTATTTCGCATCCACGGGCGTGCCTGGGATGGACTTTGTGCTCGCTGATCCAATCTCGGTTCCGAAGAGTGCAAGGGGCCATTTCACTGAACGTATCTGGTATCTTCCCGAAACACGGCTCTGTCTCACTCCACCAGACCCGGAACTTGAGGTGGCCCCATTGCCGGCACTGCGCAATGGCCATGTAACCTACGGCTGTTGCCAGGCCCTGTCAAAACTCAGCCCGGAGGTCTTGCAGGCCTGGGGGGCAATCATGTCCCGCCAAGCGGCTGCGCGACTGCGCATACAAAACAAGCAACTGAATTGCTTGAGTTCGCAGGGGCATCTGCTCGCATGCCTGGAAAAGGTGGGCATCAATCCAGAACGTGTGACCTTGTTGGGCGCCGTTGCCCGAACAGCGTATCTTCAAGGCTTCGCAGAGATTGATATTGCCTTGGATACGTTCCCCTATCCAGGGGGGACAACGACCTGTGAGGCACTGTGGATGGGTGTGCCAACCTTGACGCTAACAGGCAAAACTATGTTGGCACGGCAAGGCGCCAGTCTGATGTCAGCCGCAGGATTGCCGGGCTTTGTGACGTCCAGTTCGACTGAATACATCGACAAGGCGGTAGCATTGGGCAAAGACATCACGGGGATGGCCGAACTCCGGCAGGGTATGCGGCAACTGGTTCGGGGCTCCGCTCTATTTGACGGGCGACAATTTGCCCGATATCTAGAGGAAGCACTCTGGGGTATGTGGGAAGCCCGTCGCAGTTAAGACAATGATGTGAGAAGCCAAGATGAAGACATTTCTGCATGTGGGTTGTGGCTCGAAGCGAAAAGAACACACCACCCCAGGATTCAATACCAAGGACTGGAGGGAGTTGCGACTCGACATCAATGAAGCCGCAAATCCAGACATTGTCGGGACGATGGTCGACATGTCGGGAATCGAAAATGCCTCGGTGGATGCCATCTTCTCAAGCCATAACATTGAGCATTTGTATCCGCACGAAGTGCCAGTTGCCTTGCAGGAATTTCTCCGTGTCCTGAGGCCCGAAGGGTTTGTTGTCATTACCTGTCCAGACCTGCAATCGGTCTGTGCCCTTGTGGCAGAGGATAAACTCACTGAAACGGCTTATATCGCCCCTGCTGGCCCTATCGCACCAATCGACATCCTGTATGGCTATCGAGCAGACTTAATGCAAGGAAATCTCAATATGGCTCACCGTTGCGGTTTTACCCAGCGTGTTTTGACCGCAACTTTGCAGGCAGCGGGTTTTTCGATGGTGGCAGCGACACGGCGAACGCATCCATATTATGATATTTGGGCGGTCGCCACAAAAAAATCGTTACCGGACGAAGAGATAAGAAGTTTGGCACGGTTGCATTTCTTGGGCACAGAGCACCAGTAAACATGTTGAAACTGCAATCGAACTTGGCCACAGATGAACAATTTCGACATGCAATACGGCGGAGGTAGCTGTGCGCCTTCAGCGCCACGGCCTGGATAGCATCTCAGAAAAAGTCAATCCGGAATTCTGTCATTGCCACAACCGACTGTAAGCACCACCCTGCAAGCCCCCCAGAAACTCGCCCAACTTGGGCGCTTCGCCGAGATGCTTGCACTGTACGAGAATCTGATCGACGAGTATGCCGACGATTTCGTTACGCTGCTCGACCTCGGTGTGCTGCTCTTTAACGTCGGCTTTCTCACCCAGGCGCGGGACTGCTTCGCGCGTGCGACGGCACTGGCTCCGGACGATCTGCGCGCGCAGGTCAATCTGGCCAACGTCGCCCGCGATGCCTGTAACCATGGCGAATCCCGTCGCCTCTATGCCGACCTTCTCGTCCGCCTGCCCGATCACCCGGTCATCCGCAGGAATGCGCTGACCAGTCTCGAATATGATCCCGAGATCAGTGACGCCGAACGGCTTACTGAAGCCCGGGCTTGGGGACAATGGGCCATTGCCCATGCCGGCGGCGCGCGTCCGCGCCCACCGCTGTGGTCATTGACGGACCGCCCCCTGCGCCTCGGCTACGTCTCCGCCGACTTCAGCCAGCACACCGTCGGCCTGTTCGTCAAAGATGTGCTCAAGGCCCACGACCTGAAGCGCGTGCAGGTATTTGCCTACAGCGCCGGTCCAGTCAAGGACTGGGTCACCCACCGGATTCGCGCCGCCTGCATGCTACGGGATGTAGCCACACAAGATGATGTGGCTCTGGCCGAACAGATCAGGCAGGATGGTATCGATGTACTGGTCGATCTTTCTGGCCACACGGCCGGCTCACGTCTGACCGCCTTCGCGCACCGCCCCGCGCCGGTCATGGTCTCATGGCTGGGTTACTTTGCCACCACTGGCCTCCCGTGCATGGATGCGGCGCTGTTGGATGCCTGGCATGCGCCGGCCGGCACGGAGGCGCAGTTTGTCGAGCCGATTGTCCGTCTGACTGGAGGTCGATTCTGCTATCAGCCCGTTCCATTTGCGCCAGACGCCTCTCCCTCGCCGTTCGAGAGCAACGGCCACCTCACCTTCGGCTGCTTCAACAACACGGCCAAATTCAACAGTGGGGTGTTCAATGTCTGGGCCAAGGTGCTGGCTGTAGTACCGCATGCCAGGCTCATCCTGAAATGGCGCACCTTCAACGATGAGGCCTTCCGGCAAAAGGTAACCGAAGCCTTCGTCCAGCGTGGTATTGCCGCTGAGCGTATCGAACTGCGCGGCCCGAGCTTCCACGCCGACCTCTTGAAGGAGTACGCTGACATCGACATCGCCCTTGACCCATTCCCCTTCACTGGTGGGATGACCAGCTGCGAAGCACTATGGATGGGTGTCCCAGTGATTACGTGGCCCCATAGCCGGGTGGTGAGCCGCCAAACCTACGCCTTCCTCAGTGCCATCGGTCTGCCGGAACTGGCCGCCAAGGATGCCGACGACTACATCCGTATCGCTACCGGATTGGCTAACGACCGAGAAAGTCTCAAAAACCTTCGCGCTACACTGCGCGACAAGATGTGCGCTTCACCCCTGATGGACGTCGCCGGCTTCACCCGCCACCTGGAAGATACCCTGATCGACCTCTACCGACGCATCGAAGCCGAGGAAAAAGCCAATACCAAGACCGCCAAAAACATCCTCCACATCGACCCTGGACACCGAAAAAATGGCGCGAAACCGCCCGCATCCTTCTAAAACAGCGAATGGAAGGAAATCCGCCTCGACATCGACCCGGCTCATGAGCCGGACATCGTCGGTTCGATGCTGGACATGGCGGCCGTGGCGGACAGTAACGTTGATGCCATCTACTCCGTGCACAACATCGAGCACGTCCATGCCCACGAAGTGCCAAAAGTGCTCGCGGAATTCCTGCGCGTGCTCAAGCCCGAAGGCTTCCTGGTCGTGACCTGCCCGGACCTGCAGCAGGTTTGCGCCTTGGTGGCAGAGGACAAACTGACCGATGCTGCGTACCAATCACCGGCAGGTCCGATCACGCCGCTCGACATTCTGTATGGCCATGGGAGTGCACTGGCAGATGGGCACCACTACATGGCACATCACTGCGGCTTTACCCTGAAGACGTTGACCCAAGCGCTGCACACAGCGGGCTTTACCACAAGCGCCGGCAAGCGGAGAGCACGAGGCTACGACTTGTGGGTAGTGGCGACCAAGACAGCCATCTCCGAGGAGGACTTGCGTAACCTCGCTCAGGCAGTTCTCCCCCCTTGAATATTGACAGACGCGAATAAAGACTGAAATATACATTTGCCGTTATTTCCTGACATCTTCGCGAAGACCGGAATCTCCATGGAGCCGCCTGTTTCTAGGGTGTTACCCATCAAGCAGAAAAAAGATTGCGAATTCTTGAAATTGCCACCTCTCTCTATCCCGCTGAGGAGCTTGCTGAGCTTTACTTCAAACGGTGGGATGTCGAGCTGTTTTTTCGCGACATCAAGATGACCATGGGCTTGGATGTCCTGCGGTGCCAAACTCCTGAAATGATCCGCAAAGAGATCTTGATGTACTTCATCGCCTATAACTGTGTTCGGCAGTTGATGTCCGAAGCAGCGGAGAAAGCGGAAATTGAGGTTCGAGTTGTGAGCTTCAAGGGCAGCGTGCAGGCCATTCGCAACTGGGAGCCACATCTCAATCAAGCGAAAATCAGCAAGGCGGGACGTTGTAAACTGATCAGTGATTTGCATGAAGCGATGACCAACTCACCGATCAGGCAACGCCCGGGGAGAAGTGAACCCCGATGCCTGAAGCGGCGACCCAAAAATTACCAGTTGATGACCTCGCCGAGGCATGAAATGAGAGAGTTACCGCATCGGAACAAACATCATGCTGAAATCGCTTAAACTAGCCCATTCGGGGCTGACCCCTTTCCTTTTTCTTCTTTATTCCCTGGCTAAAAAAACTTTGGCGCTTTTTTTCATCATCAGGACGCGATATATAATCCCGTCATGTTGTATGCGGCGTAAAATGAAACCACCCTCCCGTTGAGGGGCTCCTGTTCCTTCTCACCACCTTGTATCGCGTATGGTCACCACTGCCACTCCTTACACCCTCGACCGCAATCGGGCCGGTGCCGGCCATGGCTCCGACGGCGTGGCGCGGATTGTCGCCAATGGGTATTATGGCACGGGCGCGCTGCTCTCTGACGGCCGGACCCTGTTGACGTCGGCCCATTTGTTCAGCCAGGGAACCAGCGACGCATCGGTCATCTTCGAGACCAGCGGCGGGACCACGACCATGAAGGTGGAAAGCATCGTTCGTCATCCCGCGTACGACCCGGTGGACGAAAACAACGACCTTGCCCTAGTGCGGCTCAACGGCAGCGCGCCCCTCGACGCGGACCGCTATCCCCTCTATCGGCAGGACGACGAAATCGGCCACAGCTTCACCATGGTGGGGTACGGTGTGCCGGGAACCGGTCTCACCGGTTTCGATTCCAGGTACACCGGCAGCGCCCTGCGTCTCAAGGCGAGCAACACCTTCGACGCCGAGGCGGCGGCACTCAAGCTCGGCCTAGGGACTGCCCTAGGCTGGTCTCCCCTGGCGGGAAGCCAGTTGATCGCCGATTTCGATAACGGCACCTTCACCCATGATGCCCTAGGGCGACTGATTGCCCGTCCCGGTGTTGGTCTCGGTGTGGATGAAGGGTTGCTCTCCCCCGGCGACTCCGGCGGTCCGGCCTTTCTCGACGGCAAGGTGGCCGGGATCGCCAGTTACACGGCCAGCCTTTCGCTGGGGGCCGCTGCCCCCGATATCGACGCCGTGAACAACAGCAGTTTCGGGGAAATAGCTGCCTGGCAGCGGGTGAGCGCCTACCAGCAGTGGATCGACCAAAACCTCAGGATACGGTATCCCGATGCCCCGACCCAGCCGCAAGAGGTGCGCACCTCGGTGGCGGAGGGGAACGCCGGCGTCACCTATGCCTACTTCCTATTGCGGTTTACCGGCGTGCGCAGCCATCCCGACGATATCCTCAGCGTGGACTACGCCACGCGGAACGGGACGGCCTTGGCCGGCGTCGACTACATTGCGACCAACGGCCGCCTGAACCTGTACCCAGACGAGACCCAGGCAGTTGTTCCGGTAGAAATCATCGGCGACACCGCTCCCGAGGGGAATGAAACCTTCTATCTCGACGTGACCAATCCGGTTGGCGGCAGCTTCGGGGAAAACATGGTGCAGTTGACGGCGATCCGAACCATCGTCGACGACGATGGCTGGATTTAATGCAAAAGAAAGTGCAAAAGGGGGCTGCCCCCTTTAGTGTGCTTTAATGCTTTAATGCTTTAATGCTTTAATGCTTTAATCGAGAGCGTGCGTGCGCCACATGGAGAAAAATTACAAAGAATAATCAGGAAGATACTCAGGGACAATCATTTTCAGGGTTTCCTTGATGCCCTT
>Ga0074193_1000448_pt1 | contig 69506 bp, 43 predicted proteins | sample EPASupsiteHSE605_FD_64523 | JGI IMG/M metagenome (GOLD analysis project Ga0074193, IMG submission 64523) | Bioremediated contaminated groundwater from EPA Superfund site, New Mexico - Sample HSE6-05 | ecosystem: Environmental > Aquatic > Deep subsurface > Groundwater > Contaminated ...
TCAAAGCTTAACAATTCTAATAAATCAATCTTCACTTTTAATTCACAAAATAAGACCCCCAAAACCCCAACCTTAAGACCCCAAAAAACTCCAAAAAATACAAATTGGGGTTATTCATGCATCCCTATTTTATTTTAATGGTGAGTGGGATGAGCATTCCAAAAAATTATCCGGAATAAATTTTTATTATGTCAGAAACTTGACCCCCAAATTAATTTTTTATACCCCAATTAACATCCCTATATATAAGTAACCATTTCACCTTTCATTATATTCCTAAAAGTCATGGGACAATTATGGGAGTAGGGAATTGTTAACATATCGAGGAATTATCGTTCTAACCACCCTAATAAAAAGTATTGAAACAAATATTAAGTTTCAATTCAAAATCTTCTTCTTTTCTTCACAATATCGAATAATTATAAATAATCAAATAAATTTAATATGAACCAAACATTTCCACCTCCTAAGGTCCAAACGTTGAAACATTACCAAGTGTTACAAACAATTGGTCAAGGTGGGTTTTCAGTAATATATTTAGCATATGATCCAAGTTGTGGAAGATTCAGGGCAATCAAATCATTATCAAAGGATAAACTTAACTCAGAGAAAGCTATTCAGCATTTCCAACAAGAAATCGATACAATGACAATTATTCATCATAAGAGTCTTGTGAACGTATATGATGTTTTTGATGATCCTGAGAATTATTATATTGTAATGGATTACTGCGAAGGAGGAGATCTTTTTGATTACGTAATTACACATGGAAGGATCTCGGAAAGTGAAGCAGCAGTCGTTTTTCGGCAGATTGTTGAGGGTGTTGCTACATGTCATTCTTTCAGTGTTGCACATAGAGACATAAAACTTGAGAATATTCTGATAGATACATTCCCTCATATAAGAATTGCTGATTTCGGGCTATGCGGATATATTCAAGAGGATAGATTAATGTCAACTTTTTGCGGGTCATTGACATATTGTGCTCCCGAGTGCATTAGTAGACAGGACTATGATGGAAGAATAAGTGATATTTGGAGCATGGGGATTGTCTTGTATTCGCTGGTAACAGGAGAAAACCCATGGAAAACATCTAACCAAACTATTGTCATGCAGAAAATTATGCAAGGACAAATTTCTTTTCCAGGTTATTTATCATCAGCATGTAAGAACTTACTTCAAAAAATGCTGAAAACCGAGCCATATGAACGGATAACTCTGCAAAAAATCGCAGAACACCCATGGCTGGAAAAAGCAAATTCATATGAGAACTATGATTTTGAAGAAAAGCTCCAACCACTGAATATACCAAAGAAAAGAAGACTAAGCGTTGCCTCCCTCTCAGATCATTCAGACTCAACAGACAATTCTGTTATAGTTCTCCCAGACCTTAGCAAAAGGAACAGTATAGATGAGATTGAAGCAGAAGAGAATATTAGCCTTGCTGAAGCAATAACCCCAAGTTTGCCTGCTCTAATCAATAAGAGACATAGGTCACAAAATATTAACTTATTAGTGGCTTCAAGCAAACAGGTGAACACTTCAACATCAAAGTTCATCAGAAAGAGATCATTGGTCATTAAGCCAAGAATTATGAAAATTATTATTGACCCAATTCATGAAGAAAGGTAATAAATGTATATTTGAGAACGATCATTGCTTTTTTTATGAACGATTTATCACAAAAAACAATGAGTGGGAGATCAGCTGCTCATGAGCAGGTTATGGCTGAATACGGGAAGTTATTATCTATTGGCAGTTCTCAAATACCTGAAATTGGTGTTTCAATTCCAATTCCTAGGTTTCAATCAGTAATTCTTACAAGTTTATGTGTAGATACAATAACATTTTTGCGGAAAAGGGATATGATTCTGTATATCAATCCCCCAATATATATAATTGGCGATATTCATGGTAATATTTTTGATTTGATTAGAATTCTTGTACTATGTAAGCCGCCACCGCTGAGTAGGTTTTTATTTCTTGGCGATTATGTGGACAGAGGCAAGTATTCGGTTGAAGTAGTTACTCTTTTATTCGCTTTGCAGTTGAAGTATCCTGAACATGTATTCATGATTAGGGGAAACCATGAATTCGAGTCTGTTAACTCAGTGTATGGGTTTAAAGACGAAATTATAAGCCAAAAATACGATTTGGATCTTTTTTTAGCAATTAACAAAACTTTTGAGTGGCTTCCTCTCGTTTCCATAATTGATAAGACATTTTTTTGCGTACATGGAGGTCTTTCTCCCCAGCTTAATAGTTTGGAACAAATAAGTGCTATTCATCGTCCATATAAAATGTATGAAGCAGATATTGTGGCTGATTTATTATGGTCAGATCCTACAGTAGAATGTAGGACATATGTTTCTTCAAATAGAGGAACCGGCGTTGGGTTTGGCGAGACTGCTATAAGAGACTTTCTCGCAGCATTTAAGTTTTCTTATATAATTCGAGCTCATCAGTGTGTGATAAAAGGTATTGAACAGTTTAACACAGAACCATTATTCACGGTGTTTTCCTCTAGTAACTATGATGAAATCCTTTCAAATTGGGCAGGAATACTTTTCATAAAGATAGATCTACAAATCACTCCCTTTTCATTACCACCAATTACCCAAGTTGATAGATCCAAAGCTCTCTTCGATTCTCCATCATCTTGCTCAGCACAAACTCTCCCCATAACTCTCCCAAACACAATAATTAGCAAGAAATCTGAGCTAACAAAGAATCCAAATAAAATAATGGGAATGGTCCCAAAAGTTCTGAAAGGTACCAACAAATACAATGCTGTAAGGAAAGTTGCTTCTTTGTCGCTGCCGCCCCTGAAAAAAAACCTGCTCGACGATTAGATTTATCTGAATTGGTGGTTTATGTCAGTTTTAAATGTTTGAATCAGCTAGATTTCATTTTTTGCGAAATTCTCTTCAAAATGAACGCAACAAGTGTATTTTAATATATTTTACTAAAAAATCTCAAATAAATTCATCGAATTTTTCGAAAAATCCCGATTTATATGCCCTGAGTACTGGGTTCAATATCAAAGACACAGAAGTATCCAAAGTTTTATCTCAATCTGATTCGCTAAAATCCGAAAATATCAATTTCTTTCAGGATTTCTTTAAATTTAATGACCAAATCGATCAGTCTTATTTCCAGTTTTTTATGAAAATGATTGATCCATCTGACAAGAATATTTTAAGCGAACAATCACACATTAGTGTTATTCCTCATCTATACAGAGCAATTTTTTGTTTTCTCTACCAATTTGATAGTATATTCTCATCATTTCTTGAGTGCAAAGATACTGAAACCATACCATATCTTGCATACCAATCATTAGCACATATTGCAATTAGTGTGTTTTTTTTACCAGAAGAAGATCAAAAGCCTTTCATGGAATTAGTATTTGAACTTTTAGAAAGAGTACCCGACCGCATAAGGGAGAATTTGGATCTAAATCCTAATAAGAACTTCTTAGAAGCTTCTCTGTCGATATCATCGCGAATTGCCCGCTTTATTCTCCGTAATCCTTCAAATACACTCATCAATTCTTCATATCTTGCATTTGTTTCCAAAATGGCATCATTATTGTGCTCCCCTAGAATAATAGAAATGATTGACTTTCAGTTTCCAAGAGATTTATTAAATATTGCAGTTCAACTCTGCCAATCAAGTGTCATATCCGTAGAAGATTCGATTAAGTTTTATCAAGTCTCTCAAGAAATTATTGGATTTGTTACAAATACATCTTATAATAGTTTTGAGAATTGGTTTCAATTGTTAGAATTATCGATATCTATTACCAGTAGACTTGGAAGCGAAGGTTTTTTTTCTCCTGAGCAAGTTTCCAAAAGTGTTTTATTATCAATTATTTGGGTTTTGTCAAAATACTATAGTAATGAGATTCCCGACTTTCCAAAATTTAATCCAATTGATAATATTGAATCATATGATATATCTTCATCAGATTTGATAAGGATTAATACTTTTCAATATGATCCACAGGATTTTGTTATGCCCCAAACCGAAATTATCAAGAATTCTTCCGTCTTGATGATACATCTATCATCAATTATTACATCTCTCCAAGCTTTAATTGAAAAGAACCGTAATTTCTTTTTACAAATATCCCGTTTGTTAATTGCACAAGAACAAGTCTTACCATCGATCCGATTATTGTATATACATCTTTTGCTTAATATTAATTCAGATTTTTTTTATAGCTTTTTAGTATCTGTTCCTTCAATATGGGGGTTTTTAATTAATGGAGATACTTTTTTTAACTCTATTAAGGAAGAAATCAACGACCCAATCGCTTTAGAAATCACCATATTGACGGAAACCTTAATTACTTTGACAATTTCTAAAAGTGTATGTGCTTCTAAAGATTTTTATATGTCTCTTAAACCATTTTTCATACCTGAATCTCCGATTTTTATCAAAAGGATTTGTCAACTTTTATTGTATTCTTTCAGGTTATCAAGTATTGAAACAATAAAATCAATATCTTCAAATCAAATAATCGAGAACCTGATTAGTATCGACTGTATATATAAGAAGCAAATATTAGAAAATTGTGAGAACTCAAAATTGTTACTTCATGTAAGAACCATAATTTTTTCTTTATTCAGCAAGTTGTTTTCTGTGCAAGAATTTGTTCATTATTTTTTTTTGAGTGAATATAATATTACTTATCTCATGAGTTTATCATTTGAATCACAGTGTTCAAAAATGGTGTTTTCAATAATGAATTTCTCAATCATTCACACTTCACAAAGCATATTTTTGGACCATATTTATAAATTATTTTTAAATATTATATCAAAAGCCAATAGGAGTTTATATTGTAATATTGTAATCGGATATATTGGGGTGATTCAAACCTCATTTATGCACTCAAGAAAGGATTTTGCTAAAAGATTCTCTGATAATGGCTTGATATCTTTATTGAGTTCTCTTTCTCAGGTTTTCTCAGAAGATGAACATTGTCGTGATTTTTCCCATCGGATTGTTATGAGTTCACTGAATCTTTATTTTTCATATGGCAGGCTTTCAAATGAGAATCTACAACGATTGCAGGATCCTAGCATTCAATATGTGTCATGTTTTAGTAATGCCCTTCAAAATGTAAAAATTGATGATGAATTACTTACAGTTTTAGCATCATCGACATTTAACGAGGTTGTACTATTTCAAGTATCTTCAATGAAATATTCAATTAGGAACATATCATCGCTTCGATTATTATTCAAAGCCTCACAAATCACACACAATGAAGATATTTTGAAGTATATTCTTTATGTTTTAGAAGACTCTTTATTTAATTGTTTTCATTGTTTTCAATCAGGTTTCTTACTTGATATTATCAATGAAACAACTGATTTCCATATGTCTAGTGTTTTCAGTATTATTCAGAAAATTGGATCATCATATTTTGGAGCCAAAGAGCTGAATCTGTTATTCCGACAAATTGTGAAAGTGGGATCTGTCCCAGTATATCGATTTTTGGTATCTATTTCAAAAATGCTGAAAAATGCACCGAAAATCCCATTATCTTTTGGTTTTACTGTTCAAGGAAGCCCAAGTCCTTTTCTAAATCCTTCTTTTTCCAATTTATCCAAATTTACATTGTCATTTTCTTTTTGTTGTTTGAAACAAGAAGTAACTGATTTGATTGCTATTGTCTCTGCTAAAGAAAAGCTAATAATATCAATTGGCGAGTTTATTCATATTGCTATTAGTGATATACACAGAACAAAAGAATTAGGTAGGGCAAACAAATACTCACTTGAATTATCCAAGTGGCATAATGTAATTGTATTGTTTTCTCCCGGATTAATCAATATCAAGGTTGATAAACAAGTCAATGAGTTTAAGATCGACTCATCTTTTCAGTTTTCTAGCATGGTTTCATTTGAAGTTTTGTTGCCTCCTGAAACAAACGACTTTTCTATTCAATCATTATTAATCTCGAATATTGAATCAATCAAAGGGCTTATTTCTGAGCATACCGTGCCATTTCCAGTTCCTTTTCGAGATGTTTTCTCTTTAACAGGAGGTCCATCTGTATTTTTCCCAATTTTCGAAAAGGTCAATGAGTATAAACTTTCACCAAAGATTATTAAGCAATTATTGAAGATAATTCGTCATTTTTTTAAACAAGATGAACAAATTTTTAATAGGGATTTCTTTAGGTCATTCAATTATTTGCTAAGAATGATTAATGTTGATAATTTTATACTCGATTGTGCTGAAATTATATCTGATATGTTTCTCGGTATGCAGAGTGAAAAAATCCGAATATTTTTTTTCAAAGATATTATTTGTGATTTTGGATTCTGGAAAACATTTCCTGATGATATAAGGGAACATATAATTTCTTTCACCATATCAGAATATATGTGCCACAATTTTCTTGAGTTTTCATCAACCATTGATTTTGTTCCTCTTCTAACCAGAATTAATATGACTTTTGGACCAAATGCAGGGAAGTCAAATGCATTATCTGGAGCGTTTAATATGCTTTTTGGATTCGCATCAGAAAAACTCACCGAAAGTGATATCGTCTATGTTTTAGCTGTATCTTTTCAACACTCTGAACCAAATTTATCATATGAAGGATTATTTTTACTCTACCGTCTATATTTAATTAAGAATGATATTATTTGTAATGTGGTTTCTCGTTGCCATTATTTCTTTCCCTTTTTCAGTCTTTTGTCTTCTCAGAATTTCAAAGTTCAGCAGCTTGCCTTGTTTTTCATTAATAGTTTTTATAGAATTGCACCTATCTCAGAAAAATCACTTATAAACTCGGTAATGTATCCATATATTGGTAGTAATAGTGAACCACCAAATTCAAATCAAATGGCATCACTAATACTAGGTTATCTGTTTGGAGAAATAAAGAGTCAAAAGAATTCTGATCCTATATATGTGATAACAAATGAACCTCACATCATCAAATCATCATTATTTTTGCCATTGTTTGGTTTTTATTTTCGTTTTTGCAATGATGAAACCAAATCTAGTTTATTCGAAGTTTTGTTTAAATCAATAAAAGAGCATGCTGATTCAAGAATAACTATCATTGAAGATCAATCATGGTTCTTTTGGATATCATATATCGGTTACATTCATAAAAAATTTGACAGAGTCCCATCTATGCTTTCATTTGTTATTCAAGAGAATATTCAAAGATTTCAAAAATATGATCAAATTGAAGATGTATTTTTCTTTATCTTACGGTTTTGTATTTCGATTGGGGTTAATAGCGGTGATTTAGTCTCACACTATTTAGCAGGTCTATTATCTGATGTTTATAATCCATTAATACTGAAATATGTGTTTTTTGTTGTTTGTTTCAGGCTTAATTGCTCAAATTCTATTGATTCTAAAACAACTCTATCACTACAGGATATGTATCATTGCATTTATTCGGACAATATTCCTGTTTATAATTTCCTTTTTTCCACAACTTATGAGTATAACCCGAGTAAAGTAATTGAGTTTCTTGTTAATGGAGCAATAACATCTATTGTATCCCATCAAGATGATATAAAGTCGAATGTTGAAATCACCCCTACAATGAATTTATCTTCATTTTACCTGGCTTCAATTTTAGTTGGCGTTTTATCATTTTCTCAACCTCAACAAGCACAAAGCTATACAAATCATTTAATCAAAATTGCTGAAAGGGGATTTAAATTCGATATTGATAGGAAAAATTCATTATTATATTTGCACCAATTACCTAAGCTATCTAGAGAATGCAAAGATCAAATATACAACTTTTTAACAAAAAAGCTCAGTACAAAAGAGATTAATTCATTTGAGAATCTAGCTGAGGCAGCATACAATTCAACTCAAACTATGATTAACGAAAACCTACTATGGATTCAAGGGTTTATTAGAGACAGGATTATGTCATCAATTCTATCAACAAAGCATATTTTAGAAATAATCAATAATGTATATGAGGATTCTTTATATGAAAATGATCTCAAAAATCGATTTAGGAAAGTAATTTTAATGCAAAAGAAAGAATTGGATCAATTTAGGAGAAGGAGCGAAGATGTATGGGGGCGTACAAGGAGACTTCTTAAAGAAAATGGTGGGATTTGGTCAATGGATATGAAAGACTGTTATTGGAAACTTGATAAAGCCCTTGATGCTTATGGGCGAAGATTTAGATTGAAGATTAATCGAAGTTTTACCAAACACGAAGATGCGTCAATAAGGAGAGATCAAGGGTCTCAAGCTGTAGCAAAGAGCGATCGAAAACCTGTATTTGTTTTATCATTACCAAGTGAAAAAGATGAACAAAAGGAGATAGTTTTTAATTCTCAGTGTCAAATGATATCCGTTTCTAAAACTTACAAAGGGGTTATCCAAATATATAAAGATTCAATAATTTTTGAATCTGAAGAATCAACACTAATGTTTTCTTCTAAACCATTTAAAGATAATAGAATAGTGGAAATTGAAATGGAAGATCTTCACTTTGCATTGAAAAGATCATATTTACACCAAGATTGTGCAATTGAGATTTTCTCAAAAAAGAATGTTTCTTATCTGTTTGTATTTCCAGAAGGTGTTCGAACATCTTTCATCTCTAATTTGAAAGCCTTTAATTTTTATGTTCAAAAAGACGCCTCATCTAAAACATTGAAAGATTTTCATATTGTAGAAAAATGGAAATCTGGTCAAATTAGCAATTATGAATATTTATATTGGCTTAACATTATTAGTGGAAGGTCTTTTAATGATGTAACACAGTATCCGGTTTTTCCATGGGTTTTATCAAATTATAACACTTCTACCATTGATATTGGAGATCCAAAGAATTACCGAGATTTATCAAAACCGATGGGAAGAATTGACGAAAATAGATACAAAGAACTTTGCAATTTATATGATGAATTATGTGATGATTTTCAAAGATCTCATTATAGAATATTTTATTCAACCCCTGGATTTGTGATCGGATATTTAATAAGGGTAGAACCATTCACAACAATGAATATTGAACTCCAAGGTGGACAGTTTGATCACGCAGGTAGACTCTTTCATTCAATACCCAATGCCTGGTGGAGCGCTTCATCTCAGAATGGTGATTTTAGAGAGCTAATTCCAGAGTTTTTCTCTTTTGACACGTTTTTGGTAAACCATAATGGATTTGATTTAGGTGCAATAAATCCCGGAGAACCCAACATTAATGATGTTAAACTTCCCCCATGGGCGAAGAATCCACAGAACTTTATTCATATAAACCGATCAGCATTGGAGTCATCTATTGTTAGTTCTTCCCTTAATCAATGGGTAGATTTAGTGTTTGGATATAAACAAAGAGGAGAGAATTCAATTTTAAGTGGAAATGATTTTCACCCATTTTGCTACCCTGAGATTTTAAATAGTCCATATTATGATGACTATCAATCTGTTATAACCTCTCATGTACTAAATTTTGGTGTTATTCCTGGTCAACTATTCACAGAAGCTTCTCCTGCTAGATCCATACAAATCATCCAACCTGTTTTTCCAATGAATCAAACCCCTAAAATATTGTCCACTAATAATGCTATTTCTATCAATTGTTCGAAAAATAAGATATATACCATTTCTTCAAAGGGAGAGTTAATTGTATCAGCTCTTGATAAGCAGAATTTGAAACTTCGTAGAACAATAAGATTTGATGATAAATTTGTTGAAAATTTCAACAACTATTCTCTTTTAGCAAATCATTCAAAAATGTTTCCCAAAGAAAAAATATTTGTTTTATCATCACCATATAGTCATAAGTTTTTCCTTTTCAGTTTTGATTCAGATAATGCAAATTTGATATGTGAATCCCCAAGACATGCGGGATTTATTACTTCTTTAGATGCCAAAGTTCAGTATAATACCGAAAATGGTAATGTCTATAATATAATAATATGTAGTGGATCAAAAGATTCATCATTATATATGATGACATATACAATGCAGAAACAAGCTATCGTAAGTACCAAACATGTATCATCAATTGTGCACCAGTTCCCAATTATTGACGTGTCAATGTCTATTGCATATGATTTGATTGTAACAATTGATTCTAATTCAATGTTAGTTCTATCCTCAATCAGAACAGGAAACCCAATAATATCGCGCAAGTTAAATCTTTTGCCTTCCAAAGTTTTTATCGAGAATTCTGGGAACATCATTATTATCTCTGAGATTAAAAGGGATGGTAACATAATATCTCAATTTGATTTGTATGACCAAAAAGGAGAGAAACTTGAGTCAAAAACTATCAATTCTAAAGTTTTAACTATATCATCAAGAGTATATAATTGTTATCAAGAATATTTGGCAATATCTCTTCATGATTCGAGTATAACAATTCTGAAGGGATTTTCATTTGAAGATGTGGCATCTTTTTCCATATCATCTCCTGCAACATCACTTGCTTTTGGAACGGTATCTAATGTCCTTTATTATTGTACAACAAAGGGCGAAGTAGGAAAACTTGTATTTCATTAGTTAACATTTATTAAAGATTATTTTGGTTTTGGTGGAATAATTCTTTTTGGCATTGATGTCATCGATTTCACCCCCTTTGCCATACAGGACACCTTTTTTTGGCTATGGCGCATTTTAATAAGATCAATTGCTTTTGGAGGATAGTTGACATTTGGAAGCTTAATATCTCTTAAAGATGGCAATTTTTCAATTATTTGGTGATTGATCCGCAAAAGTTTAGACATTTGATCAAATGATGATTCTCCGCATGATGCACTCTTTCTAATTCCACTATTCATGGACATTTCAGATATTTCCTTATTAAAAAAGCGATCCAAATGTTTGATGGTAATTGTGGAAGGAGGAACATGCTCTAAAAAGTGTTCATCAATCTCATCATCGAACCATGGATGAGCAAGAATATCCTCCGGAGAAGGCCGCTTTTCGGCAATAATTTGAAGCATCGATTTAATTAGTTGGGACAACTTTTCGGAAATGTACGAGGGAATCTTGTACTCAGCCTTTTTGATTTGATCAAAAAGCTCATTTTGTTTTTTCTTTGTCCATGGCAATTGACCTGTAACCATCGCATATAATATGATTCCAAGGCTCCAAATATCATTTTTAAATCCATTGTATGGATCTCCTGTAATACATTCAGGTGATGCGTAACAGGGCGATCCGCATGTTGTGGAAACAACTTGAGAATGACTTGAATAGCGAGAGAAACCAAAATCTGATATTTTCACTTTCCCTCTTGCATCTAATAGAATGTTTTCTGGCTTCAAATCTCGATGCACAACACCGTGATTGTGAAGGTATTGAATGGCCTGAACAATTTGCCTCATTAGAGGTTTTGCTTCACTTTCTTGGATGTACCTTTTAGACAAAATATACTGAAAAAGTTCTCCATTAGGACAGTACTCCAGAATAATGTAAAAATTCATCGAATCTGTTAATAAGTCATATAATTGGACAATATTAGGATGTTTCATTTGCTGTAAAATACGAATTTCACTTTCAAAGCGTCTAATTATATGTTCCCCCTTCAATTCATTCTTTGGAATCACTTTACACGCGTATTGCTTATTACTGTTTTGGTCAACAGCCAATTTAACAATCGAAAAAGCACCATTCCCAATAGTGCCTTTCAGTGTATATTGACCTATTTGCTGGGGAACCCGGAAATCTTCAGCATTTTTCATCGACGCAGAAATGATTTACATGACGATAAACCTTAGAGCTCCTCTAGAATCGGGTCCTTTTCATCTGAGTGGTCCCTCTTGGCCAGTGATCTAGAGTGGTATTTAATTTCAATGAGCGGTGATGGGCTATTTTGGGAGAAATCCATTATTTCGATTTCTTCAAAAGCTGGCTTTATGATAATGGGTATACTTAATGATTTTGGTATTTGTTCAGGGAGTCCTCCACATTTTAGCATGTAAGAAACCATAGAGGGTGTGATAGATTGTGTTGTTTGTGATCTTTTTTGGGAAGACTCATTTTGGTTTGATACTAGATAATGGGCTTGTTTTGATTCTCTGAAAACAACTTTTCCGCCTAAGAGTCTAATTATCTCAATGATTTCTATTCTAAGTACTTCATTTCTTATGAGAACAGCAAATAGTTTTCCTTGGACAGAAGGAACTGGAATTGAATACGGCAAAGGGAAATACAAAGCAGAACTTGAAACCGGTAATATGCTTCGCCTAATAATACAATCCCATATCCATCTTGATGTTACATATTGTGTACTGGAATTTTCGAATTTAAAATCATGTGGAACTACAAAAAGGGAAGGATTTTGGCAGATTGTCCCGGAATTATGCTTAATAGCAGCAACAACGCTATCAAATAATGGCACCGTGTGATGAATAGCAAATGTGAATCCATCAAAAATCCTCTTTTTTGGCTCATTGAATATCCATGAATTAATAGAATAGTCATTTAAAGGTCTTATTGAAGATAATGAATCATTGATCCATTCGGGAAAAACTATTGGAACCTGGTTCATCAGTGCATATCTAATCTTTTGGGTTGATGTGATGGACCTTGAAATAAGCATTGACACATCATCATTAAAATTATCTAGCCACTTACCTCCGTGTTTTTCTACTATTTGTTTGTATTCCTTTTGATCATCACCATTAAGATCTGATGATGTGAAAACAAAACCAAGAAATAGTGGCACATGATAATCTTGATGGTTAACATAAGATAAAGTATTAAAACACTCATCAATCCATTCTTTTTTAACAATTGGAATACCATTTGCCATTGCAACACTAACGATTTTCATGAAAGAATTATTTGATATTAAAAAATCAGCTCTACTTGGTAGATCATGGCTATAAATACCACCTAATAGCAGAATTTTCATTGAAATCTCATTTGTCTCAATTGGATTATACCCAACAGAGCATACAACTTTATTAAACAAAGAAAAAGATAATATCTGTTTGGAAATGCACTCTTCATAGTTAATATGACTGTATTTAACCATTTCTTCAATCGCATTAGTACTAATAATTCGGTAATCAGTGCCAAATTTTTCTTTGACTTCTCTATGGTCTCCAACAACTACACATTCATTTTCCATATTATTCACTATCTGAAAACAAGATCTATGAATGTTTTTGATTATTTCTTGTTTGCAAGATATGGTGGAAGGAGAAAAGAAAATCTTCATATTGTTTGTTTGTTTAAAATGGAGCAATAAGAGAAAGGAAAACCAAATTTCAAATTTAATGAAAGTAGATCCATTTTTAATTTTTTCTATTCTTGGTTTGATGATTATTATCCCGATTGGATTTAGTATTGATTATAAACCATATGAGAGCTGCTGTAAAAGCCCTCCAACTCTATATTTATATGATGATATTTCAAATGGGAGTTCTCTTCAGTTTTCTAACTTTGTTTCGAAAGCAAAGAAAAGTTTATTCATTGTATCAAGAACCCTATTTCCTATCGACCCTGATTATGAACGTTGGATTCTTCCGTTGAAAAATGCTGTTGATAGGGGCGTTAAAGTTAAGATATTGACGAATCAGATAGCCCTCCAAGAGAAAATACCATTTGTTGATCTTGTTGTAGTGCCTAACACTATTCAGCACTTTTTTGTATCATTTGCAATTGCTGATGAAATGAGGTTTATATATACATCTCAGCTATTTGGAAATTTCAGCTCCGTTTTGGCCGATTATTTTTTAGAGTTTAATGATTGTAAATCAATTGTTGCTGATGCAATAGCCATTTTCAACTTTTTTGTTGATTTTGCATCTAATCCAAACATATCTGTATATCCACACAACTATTGCCCTGGATTTCATTACCCTATGCTGCATACCACTCCTCAAGGGTCTCAGATTGTTTTCGGAATATCTCCAAATAGATTCGTTTCTCCTGGCCGACAATCAATTGTCTCGCTTGTAAGATCATTTTTCAATGCCTCTCATCAGACAATTGATGTTTTCACGCCTTCTCTGTTTCCAGAGAGCATTAGGTCAGAGGACAATCTTCCTGAGCTTGTCATGTCGGATCAAATTGAAAATTCAGTTGTTTCGGGAAACTGTTCAATCAGAATTTTAATGTCATTGAATGAATTCAATTCTAGAGCAAACCTAACAATGAGCCTGAAAAAGGTACCTAATATATACATGAAGTTTTCAAAAACAGAACCTATTTCACCCTCATTCTATGTCAAAAATGAGGAATGCTTATTCATGCCAATGTCATTCGAATCAGCAATTTCATTCGAGATAATGTCAATTGCCGTCAAGATAAAAGACCCAAGTATAGTGCTCAAAGTTAAGAAACATTTCAAAGAAATTTGGGATCAATCGTTGTAAATTCTATCGTTTTTACACAGCGGTTTTTTGTAATTTTCAATTAATTATCTTCACAAAATTGTTAAAAAAAATGAAGTTATTTGCTCATGTTACAGACAAGAGTCAGAGCGAAGTAGGTCCAGGTTCATATGATATTGGATCATCCATTGGACATGGGAGCAAGAAATATTCTATTGGTCAAAGGATTCCAATTAAAGAAGAAAAGGCCACAGGAGAATTCATTGGTCCAATTTCGACATTGATCAATCAAAAAAGAACCATATCCCCTGTTTATCGTCAACATACATTAGAAAACACTCCTGGTCCTCAGTATATTCCCAAGCCTTTTGGCTGTGACTCTCCAAAATTCACCTTCCATTCAAGAACTCCTATTCCTGAATCAATTGGAGACTGCTCAGTTGGTCCGGGAGCCTATAATACTAGAAAAGAGCCTATTGATAATACCAGACTTTTATTTTTAAAAGGAAGAAGCGAAGAAGGTAAGTCAGAAAACACACCAAGCCCTGCCGAATACTCCCCCAATGTAGATGCCTACAAAAAATCTCCTAGAAAATGCCACATTCATTCCAGAATTCCGGAAACAAAAGTTAGATCCGTGTCTCCTTCACCGGCTGATTATTCCATTCCTAGTTCTATTACCATCAAGCCCAAAGTTTTAATGAGTCCCAGGAAATTTATTGACATAAGATCCGATTCTCCTGGACCAGCTGCATATGATATCAATGATAGATTCGGAGAAATTCCTCCAATTAAAATTGGTAATAGAATGCTTAAAAACAAAATAGAGCCTGGTGGAGAATTTGTGAATGTTCCCAGCTTTGTAGGTCTTGTCCCACCAATTAAACTTAAAGGAAATCATAGGAGGGCTAAACCCTCTGATACCCCTGGTCCTTCTTATAATGGACCAGGATTTGGATCCCAGTCAACAAAAATTGCAATACATCCTAGAATTTTATTGAAGGATCCCTCATTAAACTCATCAGACACGCCACTGTATAATACAACAAAAGAAATCATATCAAACACACCAATCATTAAAATGAGATCCAGAGTAAGAGACTTTTCTCTTGATGAATCTGAAAATCCTGGTCCTGGTCATTACAATCCTAAACCAGAAAACTTGCCAATGTTAACTATTGGAAAAAGAATCCCAAACACCAAGAAGCAAGATGAGAGCATGGGATATTTTGTTTTTCCTCAAGAGCTTCCAACTCCAATAAAAATCGGAACAAAAGCTCGTGGAGAGCTTATTCCGGTTTGAATATTTATGAAAAAGGTTAAAGTGACACATATCATCACTATCAATAAACAGTTCAATTTTTTGGATTTGTCAAGAATCAAATAACTCTTGACTATGTCATATTAATACTAAGCATTTTACATCATTCAACTGTTGATATTTCATTGAGTGAGAACACATTGGACTTTTCACGATTTCCTGAATAAATAAGGGAGATGGTGTGAATAATATAGGTATCATTTTCATAAAAATACTCTCCCATGACCTAAACATTCACTTTCACAACCCAAATAATCCAATTCAAACAATGACAATTTGTTTAAGAAATGATTAAAATTCTCAAAGGATATAAGAAAGAAAAACGAAAGAGAATGAGAATATCACACTGATTTTACCCATATCAACTATTTGACATGAGCATATAATCTCAGCAAAAGATCGATATGGTGTTTCATTATGTGATTCTAATAGAGGAAGATCAGCATTACAATGAAGAGAACTGTAAAAATGAATCTGATATGTCATTCTATATGTAAATGAATTAATTGATTCTGTAGATACTGATGTAGCTGAAGAGAATGATGATGAATGATCAATGAATGAATAAGATACTTCAATAGAACCTGAGGATACATAAAACAGATAGTTTCGATTGTTTTGAAATAAACAATACAACATCCTTTTTTGTCCTCCTTTTTCGCAAAATATAACTCCATATTGTGATGGGCTATTGTTATGAACAATGTTTGCATATGATATTAAAATTGTTCCTGATTCGGAATTGAACCATAAGCAAACACCCAAATATACCTTGTTGTTTGAGAAAGTGCAATATGAACTTGTGAACGAAGATGGTGAAAAAGTGTAGAAACCAGAACCCATTTCAGCATTGTTCATCGAGCTGTTAGAATTATCAGCTCTTTGATTACTATAGGCTAAGAAAACTGCATGATATCTAGACATCAATGGAGAACAATTTGATATTGACAGATACTCAACTAGATTAGTATGAGAAGCACTAAGATAAGCAAAGTGATACTGGGAAGATGCAGAGCATCCATTTGCACATATCATTCTGAGATATGAATTAGAGGAAGAAAAATAAATTGCCCCTCCTTCAGAAGTACAAAAACAGTTAAAGAACATTGAGTAATTGACATTCATCATATAAGTTCCACCTGAAACATAAATCACAGAACCACTTCCAGAAAACTGGGAAGATCTCGAGAAAAAACAATGAGAAATATTGATATTCTTATCCATATAAGACCTTCCTTGAATTATTGTTTCCATTTCGCACCCCATACCAGTCCTCCAATTGATACAATCAATACTCAATTCAGGTGCAATCAAGGTTATTATTGTTTTCCAAAACTTGGTAATTGTGTCATCTTGTTTTATAAGAATTATAAAAAATGTGATAATGGAAATCGTTACAAGTTTGGAAGTAGAGCTTTTAAATATTCTTTGATGGAATATCCTTTTTGGTTCTCTTTTGGATAACAAAGGATATTTCATAAAAAAATTATAAAGAAAAAAAAGATTGAATACCATTCTTTTTAATCCTAAATATATTAAACTCACTAAATACTTAAGAATAACCAAATTCAATACAATTTGAAATATATATATAGAAAAAACTTGATATTTTGTGCATGTAGATAGATTTGTTTCAATTACATCATTTTTAAATCTAGCAATAATTTGATTCATTATTGTTAATTGTTGGTTTTGGTTTTCACATATGTCGTACAAGAATAGTCTTAGTATCATTTTGTTCCCAATTATTACTTTGGATGTGGTTATTGAACAACACGGTAGGATCATTTTGATACTAATTGGAAAAGCTGTCGATAAATTCAACTGATTACAATTTGCCAACGATAAGTAGCACATCATCCTTACTTGGATTATAAATTGTTTTTGTACAGTTTGAGAAGAAAAATGGAATGGAGATGAAATGGAAATATTTTGTCTGGTAAAATATTCTCATGGAGATTAGATTTGTTATTCCAGATAGTAAAACAGCAATGAACAAGTATTTATCAAATTTAATGGAATACTTTAGCCAATGTCCCTTTAATATGTCTTAAGTACAATATGCAGTCATGAATCATCTTGAAGGGGAAAGATCATACGATAACTAGCAATATCATACATATAAAAATAATTTAATTTTTGTTCTTCAAAGAGGATCATTTGAACGAGGATTACATTTATTGTATATTGTGGAAATGATGACGATATTCCAACTAGACTTTTTTCTTAAACGCCATGATTTGTTTTCGCTTCATTCATTTTTTCACAGCTTTTTTTGAGTCTTTGGATAGTCAATAGTGGATTTGCATTTTTAAACCTCTTCTCCTTATGATGAATTATCATAATACTATGATATATCTCTTCCATTTTCGAGAAACAATGTGATTGAATGAAAAAACACATCTACAATACAGATATACTCTAAGCCATTACAAGACTTCTCATTGTCTCTTCTCAAGATATTCTCTGTTTCATGGAATGATGGGTTGATTCATATGTTTATGGGAGCTCAGTTTCTTGATATCATGTTCCTTATATAAACCATTCGGAAGAGTTTCAAAAATGGAAAACTATTGTCCATGAAGATAAGTATCACTTTGTAACCTTCTCTCTTAACACTGCTTGAGTATCGATTTGTTCATAATAAATTAATTCCATAATCAAAGAAATCCCTTTTGGAGACCAAAACATGAGGGAATCTTGGATTAACCGTGTAATTAACTGCGCCCTGATAAGATCTATAAGAACTTGACGAATCATTAGTAATTTCTGCATTCTGGGTGATTGAGTTAATTATTTCCATCAATCTATTAGATATTCCCTTTCCAGAACCACCTCCAGTTATAATAATCTGACCTTGCATTTGAATCAATATTTCAGGAGGGAGAGAGTGGGTTAAATGTTGATATATTTGAGCAATTCTATCAAGTGAGGGTACACATTCTTCTATAATCATATCTTGAATATCCTTACTCAATTCTTGGGATTCTTTAATGGCTTCTGCATCAATAAATGATTGGATTTTCAAGTACTTTTGGACTAATAATGTAATATCAAGACCTCCAAATGTAATGAATGAACAATATCTTGGTACTCTTTTTCCTTCATAAACCAAATCTATCAATGTTTTTGAATGTCCAATATCAATTACAATGCATGTTCCAATCCCCAATGAATAAGATATCATTTCACATGTGAGGAGCACAGAGATGTGTTTTATCATTATTTGAGAATATAAATAGTCTATTATCTTGCTTAAATCGATTTTATCGAAAGAATTTGCTAGGATTACAATTGGATTTTTAGTGAACCTTCTATCAGTTATGTCACCAAATAGTTGTTCTAAAACTAAAATATAATCAGAAACTGATTGTGGGTAGTGATTTGAATAATGTGTTGCAGATTCTCCATAATAAATTCGTTGATGGCTAAAATTACCAAATACATCATACTCTTTGGTTTTATATAGTGCTGAAGATGTAATAACCAAAGGGAATGAGTGTGGGAATGTACCAATTCGGATGCTATGAGATCCGATATCAAGAATAATCGGAATTCCTTTTGGAATATCAAGATTCAATTGATCTTGATTATACGAATAATTAACTTTTTGTTTTTGAAGTATTTGATCTTTGGGCGCTATAACAGGCCAACAACTTGGATCTGGATTAATCCTGGCATAATCATTATTTTCTATTCCAGTAATTTCAGATGCAAATAATCCTTTTGTCTTGACCTGATTATCGACCTTATCAACGTCCCAATATTTTGATTTGATAGAAATTTCTTCAAGAGGAGTTATTTGGTTGTCATTTGCAATTTCATTTTTAATTGTCTGCTTGATGATTTGTTCCTTAACTTCGATTGCCTGCTCAATAAATGATGGTAGCATATCAGCCCCTATCTCCGGAACTTGGTCACGTATCAATGGCTGCAAAAGTGTGGACTTTTCTGGCTCTTTTGTTGAAACCATCTCATCAGTAATTCGACTCTCAAGGATTTCTTCCGGTTCTTCTATCTTTTGAATGATGGTTATTTCTTCGGTTTCGATAGGCACTTCATAATTAGTTATTTCAGTTCCGATTTCTTCTGCCATTTGTTCATCAATAATAACCTGTATAGACAAATCAGTTTGATTCAACACCTCTTCAACATGCATTTCTTGAGGTATGATCATTTCAACAGCCTCTTCTGGTTCATCAGGCGAATCTTTAAAAGAATCCCAAAGACTCATTGATTCATACTCCGTTTGGGTATCAAAATGATTCCAAAACTCATATGTCATTGTATTCACAATCATAAATGGAACTTTGCTACGAAGGAGTTTCCTAATATCATCAAGTTTCATATCCTCTTCGGCTACTCGATTAACCCCTCCTTGATATGAAATTTCTAATCTTTGGCCAGCTTTAAGATGCCCAATTCCTACTAATGTTGACATTTTTGCAGACATATTTTTTGGGTTATAATATTTCCCTAGCTTTTCTTTTATAGTAGAAATCACAATTATTGTCGTTTTTGGATCCCCTTTCATTAATAAATCAGGTTCTAAAGAAATACTCAAAAATTTCATTCTTTCTTGCAGATACGTGATAACAGAAGCGCAGTTTTCCCTTTTTGCAAAAATGTTCCTTGGCTTTTGGGAAAATGGAATTGGAAACCGGCTATTTGTAACAATTTCTATTAAATAGATCAGATTAACGCCACTTCGAAAATCATTGAATAAATCCGATATAAAAACTCTAGTCCCATCAAATACATCATTAACCCAATTCAGTAATCGCTCATATTCCTCATTAAACATATTAATAAGTTTTACTTATCGAGACAGTAACTTACCTCTTTGTTACCCGAATCTCATTTTGGGTCTTATTTATTGAAATAATACTCACATTAAATACACGCCCCAAAAATACACGAATGTTATTTTCTGACATTGAGTAAGGCAGGTACATCTCTATTGGATTTGGTTTGTCGCCAATATATACCTTGAATAATTCAATCCTATAGAATACATCGAAAAACTGCTGAAGATTTTCGGGAAATATGGGAATTTCGCTAAAACCCTTGCAGTGATAAGGAATGATAGGAAATGTCTTACCACTAATCACAGGAAGAGTGAATCTAATGTTTTGATATTCTGTTCTATGGTCCCAAGAAAAACGGCTATTAGAGCTTTCTGTCATTATCAATACAGGTTTTGAATTACAAATATCGGCAAATGTTTTAGAGGAGTCTAATTCAGCAAACATGTGTTTAGAATACTCATGATACAGTTTCATTCCTTTGAGTTCAAATACTTCGTGAATTACCCACGATCCTGATACATAAAAGGCGTTCTCAAATTCCACTGGAACTTCTCTAATGGCTTTAAACGATCTAATTATTAATAAAATCTCATCATTATTCCGTGATTTTTGAAACATAAACAACTTTTTGTTTTTTCCAATTTCATGAAATGATACCTTCCTGCCAAGAAACCCATCTTCAATAAGAAATAGATCGTTTTCCCTTAAACAGCCTAAAATGGTTTCTGAACTGAGAATCTTTGCATCAATACAATCAAAATCTGAGGAACAAATCTTAGATAGAATTTTCAAAGAGTCTTGTTCGAACACTTGATACTCCTTTATAGGTAAATAGATATAATAAAAGCAATTTGGAAATTTAATTTCAATCTCATCACCAATATAACGAAGCAAATTTTCCACTACATCAAATTTTGCAATCATTAAAAACCCAGGATCACTAATTTCTTTGTCGCTCACCATGAAATAATTATTAAGCATTGAATAATCAGATTTCAAAGCATTCATTTTTTTAACAAATAGGTTAAAATTGTTCATGGAACTCTCTATATTTTGCCATATCTGAAAAAAGAGAAATGGGTATTTTGAAGCTAAGAAAAACAATGAAGTATGATCTCGAAATCTAAACAAATTTTCTGGCATTCCGAGTTGTTGTCTTGAAAAAAAACAAATTATATCCATATTTCCCCCGTCTTTTGATAAAGATTTGCAGATATCTCCAATAGAATCATCAAATTCTAGACTTGCAACCATTGTGGTGGAACTAATAGCAATAGAAAACGTTTGCAAATCCCCGTTTCCCAAAAAATTCGAGTAAATATAGAAAAAAAGCCTCTCTCGGTTTCTAATCTCATGAAAATACACAGAAAACCTAAACTTATTATTGATATTCATGAAATGATGAGGAGTTCGAATTAAGAAAGAATAATTATTAAACTTAAAAAGGGGGGTTTTAAAAGAATGTTCCTCTATTTCTTCCTTGGTAATCATCCATTTCTCCACCTGCATTGACTTTGATATAATTACAAAAAGTGAATTTAAATTTTGCCAGTTTAATCAGGATTTCATTAAATTGAACCATATAAATAGTGTACTATATCTATATGCATCTATGTATCTTTCTTGGAAATCATAGAAAACAATCTGAGCATCGGAGACAAATTCTACTATCTTTGTCTGATGTTCGTTCATGAAGATTGCGTTTATCGTGTACGTTCCGGTTTCGATAAAATGAAAGATGGTGTAAAAAGAGATTTTTTGGTGATAATTACCCCAGACATTGATTGTTCCAAATTCAATTTCTTCATTAATGATTGGATTAAAATCAAAAAACCGAGTATTTTTCATGCAAATAAAACATTTCTGATATGTTATTATAAATATATAGGGATCGGGATTTAGATTCATTAAATAATCAATAACACTACGATGATCTTTCTCAGCAGCTAAACAAATTGGAGTCATATTATTTTGATCTTTTGCATTTATATCAGCTCCATGATTAACTAGATATTCAACAACACTAAGATGACCATGTTGAGCAGCCCAATGAAGAGGAGTTTGATTCCTTATAAAAACTAAACAATATTATCTTTTGCATTTAAATCAGCTTTTTGATTAACTAGATATTCAACAACACTAAGATGTCCTTGTTCTGCAGCTACATGAACCAAGCAAACACCATTATGCTTTGTGTCAACGAAAAAGTTTTTTTGAAAAAAATCAAAGATATCTTGAAGATTTCCGACTTTGCATGCATCGAAAACACGTTCATTTCGAATCTGCTTTGCTTTGAGAAACTCAACGATATTTGAGTCTGATATTATATGAGAAGTCCCCAAACATGAATTCATTTCATGTATATCAGCTCCATGATTAACTAGATATTCAACAACACTAAGATGACCATTAAAAGAAGCAAAATGAAGAGGAGTCTGATTATCTTGATTTTTTGCATTTATATCAGCTTTTTGATAAACTAAATATTCAACAACACTAAGATGACCATTTTCAGCAGCATAATGAAGAGGAGTCTGATTATCTTGATTTTTTGCATTTATATCAGCTTTTTGATTAACTAAATATTCAACAACACTAAGATGACCTTTATCAGCAGCATAATGAAGAGGAGTCCAATTATCTTTACTTTTTGAGTTGATATCAGCACCATTTTCATGTAAAAATCGCAAAATATCTAAATTATTAAAGCATGATGCCAGGAATAACAATTTGGAAAAGAACTCTGGATCCATTTTGGTTTGCATACATAATCGAAAAATTTCAATTGATCCTCCACAAACAACGCACTCAACAACTGATCGATCGATTGTAAATAAATGTGTTTTCAAAAAGAACTTAAAACATTTGACAGATCCAAAAAAACCACAAAAACCAAGTAAATTAAAGTCAAGATTCATTATATTTTCAACACGAATAATATTGGCTTTATCTTGGAATAAGCTTGGATCCTGATAAATTCTATGAATCTCATTAACATCATCATTCTTTAGATAATACTCAATTGTACCATTTGGATAATTGTTTTGAAACATTTCTATTGATGGATCTATTGTATTTTGGCAAATATCATCTTCTTTATAATCTATTGTAAGTATTTTATTTGATAAATCGATAATATCCACAATTCTATTGCCTGTGTTAAAATAATGACTAATCTCTTCATAATTATAAATGTTTTTTTCGATTAAAATGTTAATAAAATTCCTATTCCGCTTTAGTGTTCTTTCTAAGAACTTCTCTTTAAACCCCTTCCTTAACGAGTATTTTCGATGGAGCATAAAAATCAATTCATACTTTTGAGGTCTAAATATGCTCAGATTGACTAAAGTATTGATTACAAAATCAATATCATCTATTTCTATGATTTTATCTGGTGTTCCGTCTCCAAAAAGTGAACATTCAAATTGAATTTTCTCTTCCATTAAATAAAATCCACTTTTAAAAATAAAATTTTAGTATCAAAATGCTCTTTACCTGAAACAAATGAGGAAAAACTTAAAAATTGATTCAAAGAGGCTATCAATTCTACTTTTTCCTCGTGCTGAATTTGCTGTTTTCAAACCCAGTAATTGCGGAGATGCATTTATATAAAAATTGTTTTTGGTAAAATCTTAGCAATGGTTGCCCACATACCAGCAAATCAATAGATGATTCTAAATTAATAAGAATACCAATGAACTTAATTATGAATCTTATCAAGGAATTCATAAAAACATCCTTCTGAAAATGGAACAAGTTTAGAAATGGGCAATTTGTATGGTAAAAATATCAATTAAAAAATTCACATATTGATGATCATAGATGATATTTTTTTGATTAATTGCAAGTTCGGTAAGAATACCAGAACAATCGATGAAAAATCTAAAACAGAATAATGAGGAAGTAAACATATTTTCCCAGGATTTATGAGAACCCCATTCACTCTAAATGGTTTTCTTCCAATATTTTCGATGTAAAAATTACAGTCAGCAAAAAATGATATTATTGCTTGTTTCCTTGAAACCTGAACACATTCTTTATCACATTCAAGTGCAAGATTGATATCAACTTCAGCATTTGGAGCCGATCGACCAATCAACACTGCTTCTCTTTTGATAATGTACTGGTTTTTCTCAGATCTCAAAATAGCCAAATCAGTATTTTGGAATGACACACTGGCAAAAAGAGAAATTCTTGAATGAAGATTCAATATCTCATTGTCGATATTTTCTCCAGGGACATAAAACTTATATGGATGATAAGAATATGTTGATTCTTCATCACTTGGATTGCTATACATTTCTTCCGAAATTATTTGTTCAATATACATATTCATGATCCTATCAACTTCTTCTTCATGTCCGTTTTTCCAGTAGTCTATTCTATTAAATATATCTTTTTTCGATAAATACGGAGAAAATCTATCTTTGATAAACTCCCAAAAATCATCCACCCCAACATTCGAACACTTGAGAAATACCACAATTAATGCATCTTCCTCCTGAGTAAATTTGTGTTCTAAATTGATTCCTTTGCATGAAACGCCCAATTCTGTCGGATTTATCAACAATTTCCTCCAAAAATCACAAATTGTAGAATATGACAATTTCTCTAATCCCTGAACCATTAATTGAGCTTGATAAAAGGACTCATATTGAGATGCAGCAATAATGTTCGCCATATCATTTTCGCTCATTCGGATTTCACTTACAGAGCTGATCATTGTAAATGTCACTTTTAGTAAGTATCTCATATTGGATTTAAGCTTGATTTATGGGTGGATATAGATTCATATGTGCATGGATTCAATAAATATCAATTTTTCATGATTGGATAGATTTTTATAAATTTTGATGAATTGTTACAACGACTTGATAAGTTATGAAAAACTGTTATTTTCTGATTCCCCTGCATTAGAAATGGAGATGGTTGATGATTATGGTTTTGTAATAAACAGAATTGTTACTTTCATATCACTTAGGCCCTTTTTTTTGGACAAAACAATTCGTTTAATCCAGAAATATTGTGTGAATCCCCAGTTTAAGGAAGAACTCGTTGCCAACGTTTCATTATCATGTCCTTTAATAATTCATCGATTGGTTGGTTTAGGGGTAATTGAACAAAATGAGATTAGGAGGTATTTTAATATGAAGGATCATTTTATGTTGTGCTGCTATTTTAGAAAGAGTATAACTGATTTTAGAAAGATTATCGAAAAAATGGGTTGGAATGAGAATGTTGATCTTTTTTTAGAGAATGATGATAAAGCTATTGATGAAATGATTGAATATGGCTTCCCTCTTGGATCTCTTGAGTATTCTTTGAAATTTGATGATATTGATCTCTTGAAAAAGCTTTTGGAGGACCCAGATTTTTTTGAATACAATGGTGTTGATTGGAATCCTTTTGAATGGTCTTTGAAACCAAAACAGTTTGATCCATTGTCAATCACAAGCCATTTTGGAAGTATTCGTTGTTTTAAATATCTTACCCTCTGTGGTCACGAAATCAAAGCTTATCACATTGAGCAAGCTATATATAGTGGCTCTCTAGAGATATTTAGTATTTGTTTTTCACAATCATCAAAATTAATTAGATATTTTTGCAAAGCCGTTGAGTATTGTCAATATCAATTTGTAGACTATTTTTTTGATAGAATTTCTGATATAAATGAAAAGGATGGTCAAAGAAGTGTATTTTTTGTGGTAATACTCCCCTAATATATTCTGTAGAAAATGGTCACATCAGTTTAATGGATTTTTTCCTTAGCCATGGGGGGAGTATTGATGTTAAAGGCAAGAATATTTGAATTTGAATAATAAATGTACTCTCCTACATCATGCAGCCTTAAAAGGACATGTTCACATCGTTGAAAGTCTTTTAAAGCAGAACATTGAAATCGATTCTCTTTCGGAAAGTATTTATTATTTTGAAATAATTTTACACCTTTACACTTTGCATGTGTTAATGGACATGAAAAAATTGTTGATTTATTATTAAAGAATAATGCAAAGACTCAAACATATAATAGATGGTGTTTTATTTACTTATTTTGATATCACCAATCCACTCAGCTGCAGAAATTGGTTCCCTAAATATTGTTACAAATTTGTTGATAAATCATTCGAATATTAATGATGAAGATGAGGAATACTTCTTTGAAATGAATTAATGACCCCTTTACATTTTGCTGCCAAATCTGGTTCATTAGAAGTAGTTGATTTTCTTGTTAAAATGAATGCTAACAAAGATGCAAAAACCATTGAATATTTGTTTTTGATGTTTCCAAGGTTCCCATTCATTTCGCTGCAGAGAGGGGACATTCTTTAATAGTTGAGTATTTATTAAACCAAGGAACTGATATTGAAATCAAAGATGAATATAGTTTTGCAAAAAAGAATTGACAACTCCTCTTCTGTTTGCATGTCGAAGTGGAAGTCTTGATACTGTAATTGTTTTAGAAAATCACAAAGCCGATTTTACAGCATGTGATAATATTGTATCATTTTTCCATTATTATCCACTGCTCTTCACATTGCCGCTGAGTCTGGAGATTTAGAAATCGTTATATATCTTATTGAAAAGAATTCTCCCATTAATGCGAGAGATACTAATCTAAATACTCCTCTTCACCTAGCTGCCGAGAAAGGGCATAAAAAAGTTATTGAGTACTTATTATCCAAAGGAGCAGATACCAATGCGATTAATGAAGATATATACATTGTCTTTCTTCATTGTCTCCTTTCGATTTAATCGACAATCCAGATTTAGTGGAAGAGTTGACAGTCAATAAAAACATCTAAATCTTACTATTTATACACAAAAGAGTTGATAACATTAGAAATTGAATATAGTTTCTTATGAAAAGGAACATATTCTATATTCCTAGCCCGCAAAGTGGAGAGCTTTGACTTATTTAGCAGTTTGATTCGGTGAAATATCTCATATTCAATTTTTTTGGCTGCCAGTAATAACTCTAATACCTGAATTTGTTGAACTTCGTCCATTAGGGGAATGCACTTATCAAATGACTGGAGATATTCAATAACTTTTCTTTGTGATTCATCCAATTCATCTTTGATATGTTCACCCGCTCTAAGAACCAATGAATCTATTCTGTCAATATCAGCACAAGGGTAATTACTACTTAAGTATTTTTCAAAAAACGAAAAATATACATTTTGTTCATGAGATAAAGCGAAAATTCTATCCTCGATCATATTTAGCTCTTGAAGAATTCGTTTTTGCTTGATCTTTTGATCTGCAAAAAGTTTCTCAATAATCAACAGTTTGGCTTTCTTTTTCTCATTTAATGCACGATAATCACATATTTCTGATGATTTAAGTACTGCTCCAGCAGTTTCTTGAGAAACTCTATTCAGTATTTCATTATAACCATCAATTCTATCTTTAAAACACTCATTATTATTGTGTATATTCTTTGAAAAAAATTCTATTTCATGTTTCAGATCAGAGTTTTCTTTTTCTAGCTCACTAACCCTCTCTTGAAGGGATAACAAAGCAGTCCCTGCACTGTTCATATTTATAAACGTATACTTTACATGATCGTTCCAAATAAATTGTTCGTATAAATGGATGACCCTTTTAGCCCTGTGAACTCTGAAGATGATGATGTTGTTTTTATATGTCAAGTTACCCATTATGAACCCGATGAACCATCAAAACCTAGGCCTGCTCGCCCAATAGCTAGGTCTAAACAAACTGCATTTAACCCAACAAATCCAGTTTTTTATCCAAAGCTAAAATTTAATTTAACAATACCTGATGGATCAAAGCCTTGGAGAGATATGCCTTCAACCCGTGACGATTACTTTAACTATGGTTTTACCGAAGAAGTTTGGGAAGCTTACAAATTCAAGCAGAATGAGATTAGGAAGATGTTTTCGAGCAAGAAAACCAAAAAGAAGCACTAAAATTTTGTTTCATTGATTTCAGTTCTGCCAAGTGCAGATTTTATGAGTTTTGTTTCTTTCGTGACTGGTTCTCATAAAGCCACGACAATAGCCGGTGTTAATCCTCCCTCATTATTGACCAGTCCTCATATTTTCGATTTGATTCGGATCCGCAGACATAAAGTTTTTGATAATTGTTTATTGTTTCAATTGACGAAGGGTGATTCTATTATATGTTCTGCTAAGTGTAAAAACAAGGCAAATAATGCTATTTATATGAATATTGGAAGTGAAATTCATATTAATGAAAAATTGCATGATGCTTTTTCATTGGTCTCTCACAATGGACGCGTTTTTCTTTTGTACACTGGTGGTTTAGAGAAGAAATTTGCTCTTGGAATTAAGAAATCTGAAAATGGTACCATAATTATTGAGCAAATTGACAATACGAACTTGATTGTGTATCCGCATCAGAATCAGGCCGATTTTTTGTTTTTTGATGAAATAACTAATGAAATTGTTATTTCTTTCCGAATTATTTCTCACAACCAAGTTCAAATCAAATCCTATATTGTAACAAGTCCTTTTTCTCTTGTTGCGATAGGAATTGCTATACTGCAGTATGGGCTATTTAACTAACAAACAATTTTTATTTATTTAATGTACAGGCTTTTCAACAAGTTCTGTATCATCAACTTTTGTTTTTCTTGGATATTCTTCTTAAACAATTCTCCTTGGTTTGGAGATAAGAACTCAAAATTTTTTGTATGAGCTCTTTGGATGGATCTCAAGCTATGCATGTCTTGGTGTATTAGTATACATACAGAATGATCACCATCTGTATGAGATATTTCAATTTTGTTCAAGAAGATAGTTTCCTCTCCAAATCGAATTCTTGTTTTATAAATATCTACTTCATTATAATTGGTTGTGTTGAATCTATCAAAACTTTCTCTTTCTGATTCAGAATTAAAGTTAAACCACACAAACTGTTCTTTTCTCCATCTAGATATTGATGCTCTGACATCAAAAAACATTAGGAATATATTGGTAATATCTGTTGTATTTTCTGGAAAATTAGGATTATTTACAAGAAAGTCCAGATCATATCGAGGTCTCGGTTGAGTTTTCTTAATAAATAATGTGACTAGTTTTTCATCGGCCTTCAATAAAAGAGTATCAATCAGAAAATTATTCAACTCTATTAAAACTTCTGGAGGAGAAGTAAAACATTTCTCCCAGATTCGAAGAATTAGTATTAATGTTATAGAATACTTTGGAGAATATGAATACCTCGAAAGAATCTTTCCAAAATTAACCATAATTAAATCTTGATTCAAATTGGAAAACCGAGGTAAAACATTGTAAACCTGAGGAGGAACTAGACCAATTGTAATCGCTGTGTCGATATATAATAGCTTTTTTTCAATACAATGGAGAAGCAATCCTAGAGATAGGGGTATTTCTAAATCAAGTTTAATGATGTGATGATTAATCGCTTTCAATACAATACTTTTTGCACAAGTATCAACAAGAAAAAGTGATGATCTACATAGTGTTTTTAGATCAAATTCTTCAAGTAAATCAGATATCATATTCTTAATAGTTCGCGCTAAGGAGTGTGGCGCTACAGATATAAAATCAACCAAAAAAGCAAATGAATCCGAATCTAAATTATTCATAAGCTTCTGGATCTCAATATGAGGGGTATTAGAATTAATGAATGTAATAATAATAGGTATTTTAGAATTACATAGATTAAGCACCACAAGCCTTGCTGAAGAGACAACAATGGAATCAGGGTGGCTAATATACATAATGGAATTTTCATATAGAGGAAATTTTGCTTTGTCTATAGTAAATAGGAATTTTGGCTCAATAAATGAACATTTTGATGATATGCTTTTCAAAACAGTAAAATATGTTCTTAAAACATCCAAGTCAGCAAATGAAAATGGAAATTTGATAAAGAGATTAGCTGTCTGGCTTGAAAACAAAAAAAACAATTCATCTTGATCACCACAAGTTGAAAGTAAAAAGTCCCAAAATTTGATGATTTTAAGATGATAAATAGGTTGAATTTTCAACCCAAAAAGTAAATTCATCGAGTTAAACATATTGTTCGCATTCAGGTAGTTCATTTTAACAATAAGACTTTCTGAAGAATTTGCAAAAAGGCTTGGTATTCTTTCAAATAAACCAATATATTTATTAATGTTTTCTTCCGTTGGTGTTTGCAAAAAAGAAGAGCAAATCTCATCAATCAACCAGTTTTCCATTTTCCGAATTGTTTTTTGCAAGTAAAAGTGACATTTGTAACTTAAAGAATAAATTTCTCAAGTGTTTATTCCAGAATAATTTTATAGACCAAAGTCATCACAAATATTATCAAACCATTTGGGCTTGACTAATGTAACTGTGCTGTATATATTATTCATGTGCTCCTCGGTTTTTTTTATCACTTCCTCAATTTGAGTGCATCTCGACTTAATTCTTTCAACATAATTCAATTCAAATCTAAAAATACTTTTGAATATGTATGGAACATATTTGGCCACTTCAAGAAGTTCTGAATGCTTCTTCCATAAATCTATTAATTGAACGGTTGGGTGAGTTGTTTCAAGTGAGCATTGAAGAATATTTGCGAGCTTAGGGCGCAAAAACTGTGCTTGCCGGAAATATAAGGGGAACTCCTTTTCATTGAAGTTTGTGATGAATTTTTGTGTATTTTCCCTCGTGATCCTAAACTTATGATTTTGAAACACTACTTTGTTGGCTAAAGCTATTAAAGGGATGCTGTTGGCAGCATGTTTGAAATATTGTTCCGATGCAAAGCATATTTGGGGCAATTTTCTTTCATTGATAACATAGGTATTTATGTCTCTTGGAAAAGAATCAATCCCCTCTAATATCCAATCTTTAGCTCTTTGAATATTCGAGTCAATACAATTAGAATTCAAAATCAAATCTCTAATTCCATTGATATCTGTATATTCAAGAATATTAGTTTCGGTTTGTGGTATGGAGAATGTTTGTGCATCAATCAGTCTTGTAGTATTTACATCAATTCCAATGTTTTTAAGTGTATGGTAATCATGTGTAAAATCGAATGTCAAAATTGTTACTTGGGAATGAGTAAGTAAGGGGTTTAAAATTTTTGATATCTCATCGAATGACACTTTATTTTTGTTTTTGCAATAAAACATAACCAGAACACCTTTACAATCACCTATATCAGGAATTGTACTATAATCAGAAAAGGGGTCGAAAGAACTATCAAATACTTTTCCTATTTGAATGCATATAGGTCCCGCATCTATAGACAAAACCACTTGTTTTTCTGAATTTAGATCCCTAATCATAGAGTCGACCCAATTTTTCAAATATTTCATTGAATAATCATCATCTGGCCATATAATAAACATTTCTCCGTTTGAGATGGAGATGGGAACTGTTTTCATGTTTAATCCCTTAATTCCAGGAATAAAAGGATCATATATTACATCCTTTGTAATTTTTATCTTTTTTTTGGTTGCTTGTTCAATACTGAGATGTGTCTTTAAATAATTATTCCTGGAGCAAAACTTGCAAAGATCTCCCCAAATATTTTGGCTATTTTCCAATAAATCAAAATTCCCAATAATGATTAAGCCGTACTTTGCTCTTGTCAATGTCACATTGGCCCTCCTTCGATCTTTGAAAAATTCACTTAGTTCTTCGGTATTTGTTCGGGTCAATGATACAATTATATAGTCTCTTTCATTTCCCTGAAAACTATCAACCGATGCCACTCTTAAATCATTATCTGTTTTTAGAATCCTGAATTTTTGTCTAATTCTTTCGGCTTGTGCTCCATAAGGAGTGATAACTCCGATTTGAGCTTTTTTAACCCCTTTACTGTATAGAAACTCCACACATTCTTTCACTTTTTTTGTTTCTTCAGTATTGTAATAAGAGGACATATTCAATACCTCAAATCCATTAGTTTTGATGAAAGATATAGGAGGAATACATCCTAATCGATCTTCTTCACTGATTCCATTGTGTATTAACCCATCATAAAATTTTTCATTTGAAAAGCGGCATATTTTAGGATGCATTCTATATTGACAATCAAGTAAAGCAAAATTGAATGTCATATTATAGATATTTGCTAATCTATCAAATAGACTTCGATCATAATGTATTTTCTGTAATTGGGGAGATTGTATGAGATTAGGGCCGAGTTGCATTTGATCTCCGACAAGAATGTATCTTTTTGTATCATTGCTCAATGGAATTAGTGTTTCTGGTTCAAGAGATTGTGATGCCTCATCAATGATTACAGTTGAAAATGTTTGTTCCCTAATTAGGGCCTTTCCTGCTGATACTAGAGTACAACAAATTACAGGATATCTATTCAATAATTCTTTTTCCAATTGTGCCCTCAATTGTGATAATTCAAAAGACTTTTCTGCTGATAATTGCTTATGATTCCATAATTCCATGGTTAGTTCTTTAAATCTTTTCCCATTTGGTGATTCATCTTGGAGAATATGGAATAATGATTGGGATTTCTGAACATCTGTTAGATTATTTAGAGATTCAAAGTCTTGATCCATACTTGCAGACCAAATAATCCCCTGATTTATAACTTTAAGACTCAAGCTAATTGCCCTTACTAGATTCTCAATTGAAATATTGGAGGGTCCGCAAACCAAAATTCGCTCATTTGGTTTAGTTAGAACTAATTGTTGGACTATTGTGGCTATTACATGAGTTTTTCCGCATCCTGGAGGTCCCTGTATCAATGTGAAATCATTCTTTAATGCTTTTGAGATAGCCTCTTTTTGAGATAAGTTAATCTTAGCATTATCTTCAATATTAATTTTTACAATGGTTTTAGCAGGTTCTCCAATTCCTAAAATCATTCTTTGTATAGAATTATCCATGGAAGCTAGATTTTCGATAGCTTTGAGCTTTCGCTCAGTGATTGTTGTTGAAGGTCCGAATGATATATCATATTGAATACGTGGAATCTTTTCCTCTGGGTTAAAACTGTAATCTGGTGGATGGAGACTCTTTTTAAGCTTAAATGATGCCACGATAGTCTCCTTATCGATCTTCTTTACCTTTCCTTTCATTCTCACAAAATCACTGGGGAGTTTTGTGTTAATAACATCAGATTCGTTCCAATCCAAAAAAATATCATCATAAACACTTATATGTTGATTAAAGTACAAAGTAGTGTCTTCAAACTCTATCTTTTTTGGGTTTGGGAAAGAAACTGTCCAAGTAAAAAATTCATCTCCATTCTTTGATCTGATGAGCATTGATTTGGTAAATTCCAGGAAAATATTTGGGATAGACAACTGATCCTTACTATTTGTTTCCTTGTCCCATTGAAAAAGTACAGCTGCTCTCATCTTTTGAGAATATTGTTCTGAGTTTTCATATACTTCATTCAATACTTCAATCATTTTTAAGTCATTTGGTTTCCTGAAGAATAAATATTCATCTTTACTCATTTCGTAGGATTCATCAGTCATTCTTTTCTTCATCATTAATTATGAAATAGACAGAATTTTATTCTGACTAATACAAAAAATGCCAATTTTTATGTTGTAAATACTGAATTGTTTCTCCGAATCAAAACGAAAGGAATAAAACTTTTTATTTTGGAGTCTTGCCCTTCTCAGACTCAGTAAGACAGCTCCTTTTAAGGACAGGGTTCTGACAGAAAGATGTTGCAATTACTTTGTCCCTGCTTGTCAGTGGTGTGAAATCAAGAGAATGCAAATTTGGTAGGGCTGCAATTATGAAATTGCGATACTTAGCTCTTCCTCTATCTTCTATTGGATTTCCATGCAAAGTTAGATCCTTTAAGTTCTCAAGATCTGTGAGTTTCATTACATCCTGAATATCTACAATCTTGTTTGCATGTAGATGTAGTTTTCGGAGACCTTTGAGCCTTCCAATAGTGGGTTCAATAGTCTGAAGTTGATTAAATGATAAATCAAGCCATTGAATTTGGGTGATCTCAACCATGCTACGAAGAGATGTAATAAAATTGACCCAAGAGGAAATCTTATTATTGTTTAAACGTATTGCGTTGATAATAACATTATCCTTGCCATGTAGTCTGTATAGCCGTTCTAATTCTTGAACGTTCTGATTCTCTTCCATTTTCATCTCGCTGAATTCCCTTAATTCTCGCATGGATAAATCTATGCATGGAGCAGTAATAATAGCGTAACTACTAGCTATCGAAGACACCATTCTTGCTTTTTTTATTGGTACCGACATTTAGATTTTTTCCGTTAATTATCAAAAGTGGTTAGACATTTAATTCAATAAGTTTATACGAACTGGGGCCCAAATTACACAGGGGGCAGTTCTCGTTTTCATTGTACCATTTAGAGAGGCAATTTGAGCAAAATCCCATGTGACCGCATGGGAAAATAATAGAATTGGCGGTGTTTTCGAGACAAATCATGCATTTCTCATCTGCACTACTTTGGAAACCTGGTGTAATACCTTCAATTGGAAACCTACATAGATCGCACAATTCATTATTCTTAAATGCTTTAGTGCCGCATTCCATACAGTATATTTTGTGTCCGCATCCCTTAAGGAAACACTCTCTCGGCTTTATTTGGCATTTAATGCAGAGACCTTCGTGTACCTCTTCACTACATGTGATCAAATTAGAATTATATTTTTGGACTAATTCTGGCGAATTTGTCTCAGAGACGAAATCTCCATTATCATAAAGCAAAAAGTTTTGAATTGTATTTCCGCAAAACTGTATAGGGCAATTCTTCACATAATTTTTGGCTATTTTTGCTTTTCCTTTGAACCTAATACTAACCAATGACAGCTCAATATTGTAAAAATTGTTGTATTTTGCTTTGATACTTCCACCTGAGTAACACATAACTCCATATTTCCCCCTTAAATCACAGTCGTTGTAATAGAATTCCGCGTTCGATGAATTATACGACTCCACAGCTGCCAAATCAATATTAGTCATTCGATTATTTCTTATTCTCGTGTTGCATGAATCTGATATTGAGAAACCGCACTCAGCAATGTTGTGTAAGTAATTGTTATCAATAGAAACATTTATGCTCCCTCTGGAACATATACCAGATTTTTGAACATTTCCAACATCGTTATGGAATATTTGAGCAGAGCATTGTTGAAGAATTGCGATTCCAGGAAAAACGCTATCTTGTAAAAAATTATGTGCAATAACAAGATCCGAGTTCTCATTCACATATATAGAATTACCTTCAATACAATGAAATGTGTTGGATACTATAAATCCCCTGGATTGAGAGGATACAGAAACCGCAGAAGCTTCAATATTCGCAAAGTAACAATTAATAATGCAAAAACTATAAGATTTCGAAATTGTGATACCATTCTGTTGGATATCTCGGATTTCAGATTCTTCGATTCTGCATGTACTTTCATTAACAAAAAGAGAAGGAAATGATATTGATTTAAAAGCACATCGCTTGATCAAAATATCACAATTATCTGAAGAATATATCCCATTCTTTGCGATATTGCAAATATTACTATCATACATCTCGAATTTAGAATTGGTAGAAATAACAATAGCTGATTGCTGTTGACCATTACAAAAAATACTTCGAGCAATGGCAAAAGAATTATCTTCAATAAACAATGCCGGCATTGATGGACATCGAAATATTGTCTTCTCAATAACAACTTTTGAGTCCGTAATAACAATTGATCCCCCGGATCCATTATCTGCTTCGAGAATACTAACGTTATTAATAAAACATTTACCACAATTCCGAAAAACAAGTGAACAGTTGAATAATATATTTTCAATATAAATATTATGTGTAGATCTGAATAATATTCTTTTGCATTTAAAAGAAAAACCATCAGATACAATTCTACATGGAGAATCAACACATATTTCTACTTTATCAAACCCCTTTAAATCTTCAACTAATTTATATGTGTTTGATGATATAGAATATCTGATTTTTGAAGTATTGGATGGAACATCTTTAATATTAATCATATCTAGATAAAATTATATTTATGATGTCACTTTTTATGAATAGAAAGACATTGCCGTATCAGGCTTCTTGACAATTTTTTCGTAGGCCTTCTCGAAGTCCTTGGAAAGAACAACATATCTATTCCTTCTTACAGCATGCATTCCTGCTTCCATACAAATTGCAGTGATATCTGCGGCGCTAATTTTATCTGGTCTAGCAACATAATCTTCAAGATCGACTTCTTTTGCAAGATTCATTTTTGCGGTGCAAACTTGGAATACAAGTCTTTTCTGCCTTCTATCTGGAAGGGGGAATTCGATTTTTCTATCAAGTCTTCCTGGTCTTAACAAAGCAGGATCAAGTGTATCAGGTCTATTAGTAGCCATGATAACTTTAACCTCTGCTGATTGTTCGAAACCATCCATTTGAGCTAATAATTCCATCAAAACACGCTGAATTTCTCTATCTGTTCCGTGTTCCGCATCGAATCTTTTTGTGGCTACGGCATCAATTTCATCAATAAATACAATAGCAGGCGCGTTTTCTCTAGCAAGGCGAAAAGTATCACGAACCATCTTAGGGCCTTCTCCAAGATATTTCTGGCTGAACTCAGAACCAACAATAGCGATAAATGCAGCATTTGTGTGATGTGCAACAGCTTTGGCAAGCATTGTTTTTCCCGTGCCAGGTGGGCCATAAAGTAGTACACCTCGTGGTGGATCAATACCAATTTGTCGATAAAGTTCAGGATGAGTTAAAGGTAATTCTACTGCTTCTCTAAGCTCTTGCTTTTGAGTATCCAAACCTCCAACATCTGAATAGGTAACATTAGGTCTCTCTGTTACGAGCTTAACAGCCGTTGTTCCCTCTGGAGGTAATACATCAACAAGAGATTTCGATCCTTTATGCAGAGCAACGCTCGTGTTGGGTTTAAGAAGTTTCCTATCTATTGTCTTCATTACTCTAACAAGGTGGTGATCAACAACAGCATAATTTCCATCAATCATTTCTGAGAAATTTCCAACACCAAGAGGGACTGTTTGTATCGATTTAAGCTCATCCTGTGCTCTGATAACTTCGCGTCGTAAATATCGAACCTCATCCTTTAAGTATTTTTCTTTCATATCAAGAATCTCTACTTCTTGCTCTAATTCCTTTAAATCATCAAAAAGATCAATAACCTCCATCTGTTCAGACTCCATTAATAATAATGTGTCGATTTTTTTAAACACAAATATGTGTTAAGACGATTTTTTTAGAATCAAAAGTCAAACGACCAATTAAGTCGAAATTTACGAAAAGTGCCGAAATCGAATGACAGAGGTGATTGATGTTTGGGCGGGCAATCTTGAGGAAGAGTTTATTAAGATATCTCGTCTTATTGAAGAGTATCCATATGTTGGGATGGATACAGAATTTTCCGGCTTTTTAATAAAATCGATGGCTCATGTTTCCCAAGTTGATGATCAAAGGTACAACACTATGAGAATCAATGTGAACATGCTTAAAATGATACAACTTGGAATAACATTAGGAAACTCGGCGTTTAATCTGGTTGAACCGGTTTGTACTTGGCAATTTAATTTCAAATTCTCTTTATCCTCAGACATATATGCAAACGATTCAATAGCCATTCTTAAGCAAGCAGGAATTGATTTCGAGAGGTTTGAACGAGATGGCATCGATTTGATAGATTTTGCCGCCCAGTTTTTCGCAAGTGGGCTAGTGATGAATGATAAAGTTTTCATGGTTGCATTCCACGGTGTTTATGATTTCGCCTACTTGCTTAAATCTCTGAGTTCGAAATCTATTCCTAAAACTGAAGAAATGTTTCGGAATGAGATCAGTTTCTACTTCCCAAATTTCTATGACCTTAGAAATGTGATGTTGAGTTTTGATGACTTCGTTGGTGGCCTGCAAGAGCTAGCAGAGAGTCTTGATGTTCCACGAATTGGTAAACAGCACCAAGCTGGATCAGATTCATATGTAACACTCCTCTCCTTCTTTCAAATCGTGAAAAATAATTTCGGTGGTAATCTTTTTCACCCAAATTTGAAAAGGTTACAAAACAGTTTGTAAAAAAAATATAATTTTCTCAAAGTTACACATTTTTTGAATTATTACATAAGTATGGAAGAAAAGCAAGAAAAAAGCGCAATCATTGAAGCTTTAATGTGGATTCAATATTCTCTATTAATTTGCTTTGTTCTTTTTGTTCATTTTATATCCTTTATGTTTTTCGTTGTACTGATGGTGCCTTCAATTTTTAATATGTTCTTAATATTAATGTCATATACCCATGCAACCAAGTTTTCAAGCAAGGTATTCTACTATATGATGGCAATTTCCGATTATCCATCTTTTGTTCTTTATATTGATATTTTATTCCAAATGGTCAAATCTTTTTTCACAAAACTTTCCGAAATTCTTGAATCCGGAAAGATTATGAAAGTCTTGACTGAAAAAATTAGTTCTAAACATCCAAAATACATATTGATGAGGATCCAGTTGGTTGTTTTAGATTTGTTCATAATTTTCGAGATATGGTTACTTGGATATGAGTATGTAATGTCTGAAATTGGTACTTCTGGGTATATTATAATTATTATTGGATTAATTCCTCCTTTTTATGGGATTGGGAAAGTCCTGTACTCTGCTTGGGCAATTTTCTGGCCCTTTAAGAAACAAGATGAGTATGCTAAAGAATCAGAAATAGGAATGCAACTTGAATCAATTAAAGATGAGAATTCTGAGACTGAAAAAGAGGATACTTCTTTCTTCTTGCTTTCTGCAGATATTCTAGATCCCGCCGAACTTCGCAATCACGAAGTGTGGGATTCATATTTCCGCACCATTAAACAAAAATCACAATTATCAAAGAGCTCTCTATTTTCGGTCCGGGGAATAATCAATGTTCTCTATACCATAATATTAGTTGGATTTATTTTGTTCTGTTTGGAATATATTGTTGCTAATCCATCATCTTTTATCACCAATATTTGGCATCCAGTTATCCTTGTTCTCTCTTTTCCATATTCTGTGGCTTGTAACTTGACGATAGGGTTTCCTGCAAAAGAAGAAGATCTTAAAGGCACCATCAAATCTTCATCTCGGATTGTATTATTATTATATCTTGTATTTGGAATATTTACTGTGATAGCATCATTTGTGATTAGTGGCCTAACTCCACCAATAATTCAAAGTCTTGATTACTATAACAATACCGGAAATACATATAATGTCTCTATGAAACAGCCAATTTATTGTGATGTGAAAATTCCAGGAGGTATGGATTTGATACAAATACTAGGTTTGGCGCTTACTACAAAACTATATGATTTCCCAGCAAATCCGAATATTATTGCCGAGAAAAATGTTCCGATATTCACAAATATGATGAAGTATTTATTTGGAGAAGATTATGCCAAGTTAAATATTTCTGGATCGGCTTTTTTGTCAAGATATCCATCAACAGTTTATACAAGCAGTATTGATCCAAATGTAGCAATTGTGGTAATTGGATCAATGGAAAGGGTTCTTGATTGGGCATTATTGATCGAAGCATTTGCAAAGAACTATCTTGCCGATTTGTTTGACAATCTGATACCATTTTTTTCATATGGTAGCATGTTCTTTGAAAAGCAAATTTCCTTTTTATCTCAGTTGTGGAGGGCTTTAACAAACAAGTATTTTATTCATGATTCTTTGAGTAGTGATTTGTTAGATCAAGCTAAAAGACTCCAAAAGAACTATTCCACTATCATTTTGGTTGGGCATTTAATCGGAGGGACATTTGTTAAAGACATTGCCTATAGGCTTGGTGCATATGGCTTTTCTTTTGATTCTCCTGTTGCTGGTGCATCTTTTGCGGATTTTCTCGAAACATTGTTTAGCCAAAATAGTGTTCTATCATCAAAGCATCTCGTTAATTTTTATACAGATTCATTTTTTGGAAGCAATGATGATGGATTCGATAATAACATAAAAATTAAAAGCATAGTAGACTCAAAAATACCATCACTAGACCAAATATTCTGCTCATTGGCAGCATCATGTTATAAAAATGATCATTTGATACATATGTGCAATGAAATTCTATCCCTCGACGGTGAAAATGGCACACAGATATTCGCTAATGCTATCCAGAGTGAATATGAATAAAATCATTCTTACCTATTGAATGTTGAACCCTAAAAAACAGGTTTTGAATATGGACCTGTCTTTTCAATTTTGTAAACTTTCCAGAAATGAGTTCTGGCTTAAAGTCCAGCGTACTATTATACAATCCGAGTGTAAAGTATTTAGCAGATAATGTTATTCTTGAGTTATTAGATTATGAGATTCCGATTCAGGTTTTAGAAGTCGAAAGATCGACGTATTTAAATGGTGAAAGATACTATAGGCTCTGCATTGATTCTTCGTTTGATTTACTTGGCAAAGTATCTGTTTATATTGGTGCTGTTGTTAATGATGATGATATTCTTGATCTATATCGAGTTGGATCAACTTTGGTACATTACGGAATCAGGAGGAGAATTTTTGTTATTTCATATCTTGCTTATTCCTCTATTGATAGAGCTAAACTACCAGGAGAAGTTGTAACAGCAAAATGTACCAATCAGATGCTTTCGATTATGGGTTCAGCTGACGAGGGTAATGTATTCATATTTTTGGATCTACATTATCCAGGTTTGATTCACTATTTTGAGGGACAATGTCTGCGAATTGAACTCTATCTACAAGAAATTCTGATTAATGGGGTTTTAGCTCAAAACTACAATATGGATGAAATCGTATTTGGATCAACAGACTTGAACCATGCTTCATGGGTAAACTCTTTTGCAAGATCTTTTAGCTGTCCTGTTACATTTTCCAGATCGGAGGTATCTGATTTAAGCTGCCACTCAAAGAAAACAGTGAAAGAAATAGTTGGCAATGTTAGAGGCAAGCATGTAATTATATTCGATGATATGATAAGAACTGGAAACTCAATGCTTGAAGCTGCCCAAGCTTATATTGCAGCAGGTGCTAAGCGCGTTGATGGACTTGTTTCTCATCTCGCTTTCAGCGAAGAAGATCGGATTAATGATATTCTAAATTCACCAATAAACACAATCATCACAACAAACTCGCACCCTTCAACAAATCACCCATGGGTCAAGAACTCCAAGAGATTCGTAATTCTTGACTTATCTCCATTGCTGGGTCGAGTTCTCTCTGAAATGCTTCCATCAACAAGGAACTATTTAAGGAGACCCTCTTTATAAATTTCTATGTCACAAAATGTTATTGTATCATCAAAAAGTAAAGAAGAATTACCCGCTTTTAATATGAAAAGTAATTCAACTCAGCTTTCCATTCAGAAACCGGTTAAAAATCCCATTTTATTAGTTTCTTCTTCGGATATTAATTCCAATTTGTCAAAACCAAAACTAACAATTAAAAAAAACAAAAGATTCGAAATTTATCACTATCCAGAGCATATATACATACCCCCTGAGCCTTTTTTCCCATATTTAATAGAGTTTCTAAGCCATCCAAAAATTGTCTCTCCACCATATCATTATCAACAACAAAACGCGTTTGTCCAACCACAATATGTCTATTACCCTGGATATGGTGTCTATTATTAAAACTATATAAGCAGAAATTAAAATTTTTAAATGTCGAAAAAACTAAGGGGCGAAGGTTATGAAGCCAGCCGCATTAAACAGAATCTCGGCAATAAGAACGATCTTGTGATGATTTCTAAGAATAGAATAAGGACAATGTTTGGACCCTGTTTGACACATAATGAGCTAAGAAGCATTATCTCAATCGTGTCCAATCAATTAGGGCTTAAAATGAACAGGGATGCTAAAAGAAATAAGTCGATGCTATATTTGTGGATAGAAGCTAATTGGACAGCATTAGAGCCTGAATTGAAGAAGGTCCACATATTTAATTGCGACTGGACAAAACTACCTATTGAAAAATAAAAAATACACTTCGATTTATTAACAAATAACCCTCTTGAATGAGCCAGATGACAAAACGATTGACATATTTCCATCAATATGACAAACCCCAGATCTGAGCAATTGGACATGTTCATCTGCTATCAAATAGCTGGGAATATAAATCTTATGCTTTTTACAAAGCTGTTTCTTGAGATTTGGCTGATTTTTAATTGGCAAATTATTTTGCAAAATATTGATTTGGCGACTAATCGCTTGTTCTATCGATAAACCAAGAACTAAATCATGATATATAGCAGATATGAATCCTGGGTGATGGCCAAACATTTGTTTAATATATCTCATTTCTCTTGGTTTGAAGTAAAAATTGTTCACAAGATAGTCAATATTGGTGTTATTAAGCTCTTGAACCCTTATTTCATCAAATAATCCTGCCTGGTATCCATCATTTACAAGAGTGTGAACAATATATGAATCTTTGACCTCCAAAACAATTGGGAGTGAATGAAAATACTGATTTCTCCGTATTAATTGGGATTTAAATGCGTTTAAAACTTCTACAAATGCATTATCAAAGATTGCATCGCTATTGTAGAATATTATTATGGGTTTCAGCGAATCTTTCATTTTTTCGAAAATATCCATCATTGAAGAAACCCCGATCAATGAAACATGATCATTCTCGTATGATTGATCAAGAATTTTACTAATGGAACCATAAATATCACTAAGTATTCCTTCAAGCCCGGAATTCTGGGATTTTGTCCCCAACTTTCTCAAATCATTTTTCAAATATGGCTGAAGCTTCACCAATGAACTCCATACCGATAATTTGAATCCTTGAAAGAACTGTTCTGGTGTTTGAATCCCTTTGATATCGAAATCAATTACTAATCGAGATTTTGCTCTTAAAACATCGGAAATATTCCTTAAAGTTGAGGATTTCCCACATTTATAACTTCCAGTAAGTATAGTAACACTCTTTACAGGAGAAAGAGTGAAATATTTCATTAACGCATTATTGACATGTTCGTTGGGGAAATATGGAAATTCTTCAATGTTTCTTATAAAATTATCACTAAAGAACAAGTAATATATGAAAATGCAAAGAAAAACCGATGAAACCACAAAAATTCTTCGATTCTTATCTTTCTTCATTTTTAGTTTTGATTCTCAAAAATATATGAATAAACTATCTTTTTAAGGAGATCTAATAACTGATATATGGTTATGATGCTTTCTAAACATCTCATATTATTGGGATAACTATTATCAATTTTTGAACTGGGCTGCAAATTCACTATTTTTTTGGGATTTTTTAAAGTACAGCTTTGTTGGATCTATTATTATTAGAGATGGATTTGTTATTTTAGTTAACAAAACTAATTGTTTCTCATATTTAATTAGTGGAGAATCATTCGATTGTCAACAGTATTCCATCCGTTTTTCTGAATTAAATTTTTTGGAAATATTTGTGATAATGTATCTCCCTGTTCTTATATTGTCTTTCAGTCATCTGTTAATGGAAAAGAACATTATATTTTTTGGTTTTAATGAAGTTTTTAATGGAAATATGGATAAAAACGCATTATCTATTGGAATTGGATTTCAATATTATTATTTTATATCCTTATTTGTTTTGGTTTCTCTAGTGTATAAAAACATTTGGAACCACAAAGTGACTTTAATTCCATATAATAGTCTTAAAGAAGCCCTAAAACCAAAGTTTATCTCAGTTTTTTGTTTTTATGTGTTGAGTGTCTTATTTTTTTGTTATCATATAAGATTAAATAATTTAAAACATTTAAAAATGAAAGAAAGCACTCCATTGGATATGTTCAATGTTCTATTCAATGGCAAAACTTATGTATGGGGTGTTCAATTTGGGTGTCAAAGTGAAACAATTATTCAAGGTAGGTCCTATGAGGATGTTAATATTGAGATTTCATTCTGTTCTTTTTCAAGAGCATTGACATTCTCAGGAGATGGAGGAGTGATATCAATTAGTATTGATAATAAATCAATGAGTGTTTCGAATTCAATGTTCTATAAATGTTCATGTTTGGGTTATGGAGGGGCAATATTCTTCTCTTCTTCTAATTCATCCATTAAAATGATATGTGCTAATAGCTGCTCATGTGGTGATTCCTCAAGTTGCCATTTTGCTTTTGGATGTTCAACTCACCTGAACCAAGTTGAATATTTATCTATATCTAATTGCTCTCATTCAATATCTGGGAGTTATCCCATTCGATTGGAAGGAGGTGATCAGAGGGTTGACAACATGAATTCCTCTTTGAACAAAGCCTATCAAGGTTCTGGAATCACAATTGTTTCTCCAAAATCTTTTTCGAGTTCTCATTGTACTTTTTCTTGCAACAAAGTTTCTCATAGCATTTGTTTATACTTTATTTTGAATTCTTTTTCAATGTTGTCTGCCAACATCATTCAAAATGACAGCCCAATCAATGGGGTCATTTTTGTCGAAGGAGGAGCTCCGAAGATGAATCATTGTATTTACCAAAATAATCAAAACACATTATTTTGCGTTTGGTCAGGTTCCCTTGAAATTCTGAATTCTTTTATTGATCATTTGCCACCTTTATCATTCTCATCTTCTACTCAAGTATCAACTTCATGTAATAATTCATTCACAAAAACAACAACATATGAGATTCACTATTTTAAATCCATTTTTTGTAATGCTGAATTTCCTTATATTGGGAAAACTCCAGAAATCACAATTGATCAATCCCCAATGAGATCTACAATACTTAGAACATATCTAAACACAGAGAGCGTTACAAATGAAAAAACAGCTTGTCAGACAATTGTAGAAACTCAAAAAGAGACAAATCATAGATCATATGCTGAATGCATATGTACTCAGCAGATTTTAATGAAAAAAAAGATCAGTGTGATATTTTCATTCTCATTCATAAATCCTACTATAATATTATTCCTAACATAGCTATACTTAATCCAATAATAGTATGTTCCATTTATTGCTCAATGATAAGTATTATTGATTTGTGTCTTTATGATCATGAATCAAAATTATTGGGTTTCCTCTTTTGATCAAAATTTGGGTGAAAGAATGATCATTATTCTTTTAATGAACCTTTAATTAAACAAAAATAATTATTAATAAAAAACAATTTATACTTTCATTTGAGGAGAAACTAGATATGCATGTAGTGTTTTTTCATTAGAAACAACAATATCTCCTCTCTCCCTAATATTATATCGGAAAAATTTGATACTTTCATATGTTGATTCGGATATTTGTATTATACCAGGAATTCCATCTTTACAGAGCTGATATGACTCATATACAATTGAACCAATGATATCAAAAGATGGTCTAACCTGTCCCACAACACCACAGTTAATGGGACCACCAGTACTAATCCCGATTAATATCTGGAAATGGGTTGAAGAAGAATCAGAGATTTTTGTTGCTACTTCAAGTAATTTAAGAGCAAAATCCACAGAAACCTGTCCGGTGTTAATAGAATTATCCGAAAACAATCCAGTGGCAACAATATAGGAATCTTGATTTGTGCGGATCCTGGTTATGGCTGGGAATTGCAAAAGAATGTTATCGAACTCATAAAATAGCTTGCTAATTGTATAGATAACACTCTGTGGTGATTCTTGAGAAACGTAGGTAGTAAAGTTATGGATTGAGGTAAATAGTATGCTAGAATTTGGACACTGAAAAGCAATATCTTTTTCTCCGTCTTTAATTCGTTTAGATAGCAAAGGAGGCAGCATTGAAGATATCAGTTGCTCGCTTTTCTTTTTCTCAGTTTCCAAGAGTGAAGCTTGAAATGCTTCTTTGGTTCTATCTGATACACATAGCGAAAATGTTTTAATCGGGGAAAACTCTTCATCTGAATTGATTTCTGGATGCCCTTCTATAATGAAGTTGAGGTGTAAAACCTGTGAAGATTTACCAGATAATGATATATTAAATAGAAATTTGTTATGCTTTGCCTTCCCTTGTTTCATTTTGTTCACCGCTTGGGTGATCTTATTACTCAATCCATATTTATCTGTTTTAATGTATCGAGAAATAATGAAATCTGTCAGTTCTTTTCCAACTATATCATCTGGATTCAATTGAAGGAGAGATAAAGTAATTGGATTAACCTTAACAATAACCGAATCTTCGTTAGCAATCACCAAACCAGATTTTGAATGATTGAATGCAAGCTCAAATGCTTGATCACGAAAATTTTTTGTGGAATCAATACTTCTTGAAGATTGTTTTGATGAATATGATCCGGAAAGCCATTTCATAATTATTTGGGTTTTCAATAGAGCCTCAGGTGAGACAATTTGAAGGAGAGATTTGTATGTCAAAGTACGATGCTGAATCACTTTAATGCTTGGAATTATATAGAAAATCAATGTCAATAATTGAATAATTGTTAATAGAACAAATACAACTGTAAACTGATCAATCTTGTTCTCTGTTTGTTTGGAATACTTTGATGAAAAAAGATTCCTGCCCTTTACTAAAACCTGATCTAAATGGCAAAACAGTAAGTGCTCGTAGTGATAAACAATTATATCATTAAAAGAAAAAGGAGAAGTACAATTTTCTGCGAGAATAAATCTTGTAATACTCTCTAATAATCTAATTTGCGTATCGCATCCCATGGCAAAATAAACATCATGAAGGAAACCATTGTTAGGCTCAACTGAGTCATTTCTAATAAAAACATTATCACCAGATGAAATATATTGATCAACAACATCGTCACCTAACAAGGAAGCTGGTGTAATTGAAGTTATATTTTTTCCGAAGATAAAACTATTAAATGATGATTCAAAAAACTCAAAATACTTTTTTCCTCTTTCTTTCATAAGTTGTCGATTCAAAAATATTGGAAACTGTGAAAAAACTTCTTGTGTCCAAACATATGATGCTAAAGCACCAGAAGCAATATTAATGGAATGAACATAACTGTTGGACATATCAATAACATCATTCATTGAAAAATAAAACAAATATACACAAAATGTTAATGCTATTACTGAAGAAAATGTGAATAAAAACATGATCACACCAAAATCAAATACCATTCCTGATGAATTTCGTGATGTCGTAGCTAAATTATCGATTTGCAAGATTTTGGAATCAGATTCTGAATCATCGCCGTTTATATCATTTAATAAAGCGTTTGAACTATAATTACCTTTCGATTCAACCTTCTTTTTATCCTTCATGCTCCATCGGAGATTTGAAACTTCATTTTTTGGAATGTGGAAGAAAAGTTTTAAAACCCATTTAATCTCGGATTTAACTTTTGTTAAGCTCAATGCTTGCATTGGGATAATAATAAGTACAAAAAATCCCCATAAAAAAAGAAGCATATTCAATGATAAACGGTAAAACACTGATCTATTATTGATAATATAATTCTCAAGAATATCTAAAAGATTTGTTAACCCCCAATAAATATCATCAAAGCTATCAAAAATATATATTACATTACTACTCTCGTTTGCTTCTAACCAATTGAAATCAGATCTTCCCAAAATTGAAAGAACAGATGATTGAAATCCAGAAACCAGTTCAAAAAGGGAACTATTAGCAGCCTTTGATCCTCCATAAGTTGCGGAATAACTTTTTGCTATACAAGCCTCATGAAGAATTGTTCCTTTTTTGCACATATCAATAAACCCTTGGAAATTTTCAGAAACAATATTCGAATGATTCTGAATTGCAGGAATTATTGAATCATTTGTTAAGAACTCATGAATAGCTCCAATCGGAGGACCGGTTTCCTCAATCCACTCCATTGGTTCACCGAGGGCAAAAAGTTGTTTTCTTCTAATAAGCTGTGGAATTCTAGAAATAGAATACTCAATTTGGGAAACAATAAAAACTGGTTCTAGATTCCCTTTGAAGAGACCAATAGAACTCTCGGCCTGATAATATATGTAGACTGAGGAGGCGAAAATCCCAATAATACTAATTGCAACATATGAAAAAATCCATCCCAACGAATAAGATGGGCGCAATTGAATTGCATCCTGTGCTGCCAACCAGGGTTCAAGCCTCTCTTTGACTTCGTTTTCGACATTTGACATTGATGTCAACGAATTTGAAGAATCTGAGCTCATAACTTCATCATTTAATTTCTTTTTAGTTCTATTATAACTAGATTGATATGCTAAGTTTTTGTAATGATCACCTAGCGATTTATCATAAAATATTCCTGCTTCTCTAAGCACCATTGGGGAATTAGGATAGTTTCGGCATGCTTCCTGGATCAATGAATCTGCTTGTCTCATGGATTGGGAAATCTCGGGTATAATATTTATCATTTGAAATAATTTTTGTTTAAGAACAGCACCCCAAAAATCCCCGATTTTATTGAGCAACTCATTGTTGGATTTCTTTGCTTTTGATACAGCTTGGAGAAGTGGTGGATTAAGTTGTGTGAGCAATTCCTGCCTCAAATGGTTGAACAAAACTAAAAATGATTTAAAATTAATAGGCGGCGATGGAATCTTATTTGCCAGCTGTTCTAAATTTCCCATAATTCGAGCATCACTATGAATTGCATATGAAATCTGGCAGGATGCCAGTACTAAATCTGCTTTAGAATTCTTATCTGTTGACCATTTAATGAATCTTGAATTTTCAACTTCTCTTGATTTGAAGAGAAAACCTATTCTAAGAAACAATGAATACTGATACTCATGAACAATCCCAAGTTTATCAAAATGAACCATCTTGGTTTGGTTTAACTGTTGAATAGCCATAGCTAATGGATCAAGATCATCCTTCTCACCCGTGAAACTGTTATCGGATGAGAGTTTCATAAATAATAATATTATCCTCATATTTCTTTTAGACATCAATACTTTGAAAATAAAAAATGATAATACTATTAATGCTAAAAGCAAAATCATCATTAAAAAAAAGTGTTTGGATAAATATTGAACAAGCAATGGAATGAAAGAAACTAAAATCGATGAAAAATATGCTGTCACAAATAATGAGTTGGTATTCGGAATTAAAAATGGTGAAAACTTAAAAATATTATAGGAATACCTACCATTAACTGATAATGAAAGGGTTATAAACAAAAAAGAACTATATGGTTGTTTGATGTCTCGAAAATATACAGGTAAAACCATGTTAATGAATATTGTGAGCTGGATTTTCCAATCATAAGAAGAAAAATAGAACCATGCTTGCGTATTATCGTTGTTTCGAAGCCTAGGTGTAGCATTATATATGGAAAATGATGCAATCATGTAAGCAAAATGCAAAAACATGAGTACAATCGATAATATTGCATCTATAATACTGTTTGAACTTGAATCTAAGAATAATAAAGAATAAGTTCTCTGTGCGAAGAAATAAGAAAAGCAAGGGGTAAAAATCTGAAAGAAAACTCGAGATGAGACAATAAAGAAAGTCAATTCATTCGAAGAAGGCGCAAAATTCTGCTTGTAATAATTCATTAATCGATATAAGTATATAAACATGAAAACATATACAATTACTGCTGATAGAAAAAAAACTTCCTTGATTAGCGAAGATGTTGAATCCGGAATATATATAAGAAATAAATATAATTTCCAAACTATAGAATGTCTAGTGCTATCTAGTTTGGAAAAATCGATTAAGTGATACCCAAGAGTAGATAACGCAATAAAAAACGGAATGGTCACTAATCTAATGTATCCCATAAACCGATACGGCAAATCCATCCTCCCAACATCGTGTGAAAGACACTGTACAAACTTGGACAACGGTTCTTCTGGATTTTCAACAACACGAACCCTAAAATTATCTTGGCCACTCCGTATTTTCATAGCACTGGTGTCTATATCGTATTTACGAGAAAGTGTGGATTTTGAATGAATGGAAGAGGCGGCATAAATCGATGTTGTCATAATGACTTACGTTATTTTTGAAATCAATTTCTACTGACCTGAATCACAAAAGTCATAAATTTGAATTGCTAATAATCGGTGTTTGATTATTTGTAAACTGGTTCTACAATTGTATTTTACTTTCGCCACTTCGTTTTCTGAATACAGCATATAAAGCTAATGGGATTACTGGGACAATGAGTATGTAGAATGGGAATGATGCTGTTTTGGGGGTTATGGCATCATCAGGGTATTGGTTACTTTCAAATTTAATCATTGAGCATATATGATTTGGGTTACTGCATTGAATTAAACCAAGGGCACCACCCATATCTATTGTTTCTCCTTCATGAGAGCATAGTTTTGATGTTCCAAATGCTTGGATAGTTATTGTTCCATTGATATTGCATGTTGTATTCAGGCATACTTTTGAATCCTGCCTTGAGTGGCAGAAGGCATCTGGACCATGGTATTCTCCTGCTCTGCGAGGCTTTTGCAAAGGATCATTGCAAGCAAGATTTGTATAGAGCCTAACAAAAGGTAAATAATCCGATTTAAACAAAGATCCCATATAATTAAGTTTGTGAGGATCATACCAGGATGTATCATTGCAAAACACTTTTTCATCCGAATTCAGATTAGTGCTTGAACAATTAACATATTGTCCTACACATCTTCCGATGCCTCGATAATCATATACACATTTCTGCTTATCAAAGTTATCATGGCAATAATAATGATTGGGGAAAGCTATTTGCATTGGATCTGTTGGAAAGGAATTCAAAAGAGAATTCCCTATTGAATATCCATGCCCCCATGGAAGAGGTTTTGATTTAGAATAATCAACAGTGTACCACCCAGTATCATCAAGTGCTGCAAAAGTGAGATCAGATATCCGGAAGGGTAATGCATATGGTGAGCCAGCCATTATATCAGATAAAAACATCCTAAGATGTGGATGGCTACCAATTCCTCCACCCTCAATTGTTTCTAGTTCGATCCCGGCTGGAACAACTCCCCAAAATTTGTCCACACCAAATCTCTTTTTTGCGTATTGATGTAATATTGGTGTGTGAAGAATAGTGAAGACCCTATTATTATATGAAGGGTGTCGATATTGGGTAATTGGAAGATTATTTATCCAAGATTTCCCTGTTTCTGGGTTTTTCCAATACTTAAACACAGAACCAGAAAATGCCATTGGGTGGAGAATTTCATGATATGCTAATTGAAAAAAGAAGTTTGGGTTGGAGCTAATATTTTGGGCAATAATTGGTATTCTATGCACACTAAAATACAATACTGCTTGAATTGTCCTATTTGAAACAGGGTCGCGATATGCAGTTTGGGCAAGAGCATTTGCTACATCATTGAAAGGTCGAACTGCAATGATGACATGCAAATCAGATGAAACATTTGTTGGCTGGACATTGTAGAATTTATTTACTGATGTTCTTGGAGACCATACACGGTTAATAGGATCAACTTTAAGAAAAGAACTCATGAATTGTCCAAGATTCTTAACCGTATCTATCAAAGCTATCCTCTGTGTCTCATTTAATATATCTTGTTCTGTGCAAGTAAATACTCCATCCCACCATTCTACTATTTGTCCCACTTGATAGCATCTGTAATATGGATCAGCGTTTGGTTCAAGTAATGAGAAATCATAGGATATATTAATTGGCATTCTTTCGGAAAAAGCTACCCTCCTATTCGCAAAACCTTCATAAAATTGCTCTTCATCAATCATTTCTCCATCAAAAAGAGATACAGACAACAATAAAACAAACATTATAAAATTTAAAATAAAATAATTTTTTTCTGATAAACAATAGCTGTATTCGTGGTTGGTTAATTACCAAGTCGGAAAGTTTTTATATCGCTATCAGAAAACTTGGATTTGCATAATGGGCATATCCCATTTGATTTTTGAATACAATGACTGCAAAGAGGATGCTTGCAAGAAAGTAATATGGTATCTCTTCTATTGACCTTGCATACGGGGCACATTACTTTGGTTAGATATTGTGCAATTTTGCCATCCTTAATCATTTCATATTCATTAGGAAGTGATGCTTTTAAAAAATCTTTTTTAACATTAAGACTTTTGTTCTTTTCTTTCTCTTTATATAATATAAATAATTCAGACGAAAGTTGTTGAGCCAGAATTTCTAATTGAGATTTCTGTTGAGTAATATTGGACGTAACTTGGGAAATACTATCATTAATGTCACTCTGGTCGGAGATAGTAATGATTTCATTTGTATCAGATATATATGTGCTTATCAGATTTGTCAGATTTGTTATTAAAGAGAGAAGACTATTGATTCTGTCTTCTATTTGAATGCTCTTTAGAGAATTTTGCAATTTATTGAGATCAATTTCATACTTTTGAAAACATTCTATTTCTTTCTTAGTTAAATGAGCTATGTGATCACTTCTAACTGATTGTGATTCTAAATTAACCAGAATCACTTCGTTATATGAAACAGGCGTCATTTTGGATATGATTTCAGAATAGCTTTCTTCACATTCAAGAAAGAATGTGGAAAACTCATTCAATATCATTCTGCACGTTGATATTACATCATTATTATTAATGTATTTAAAACAAATATCTTTGATAATTGACATTATGCTTAGTTTTGTATCGTTATTTCGTGAAGCCCAATCTTTGATTAGTATCGCTTTGAAAACACGATCAACTGATGGTAATAGATCACTCCTCATTGTGGCTACTTCAGCATGACGCTTCTTTAATAAACTCTCTAAATGTCTCATATGCTCATCCATTTCAGTAAAACACTGATGAGATGAACTCCGAAAACTTTTAGTCATATTGTAAATTGCACTGTTGGTTTGATTAATAATATATATGTCTTCCTTTTGTTTCTGAGAAATTTCATTATACACAAGAAGCTGATTTAGTTTTTTGGCTACTCTAAGAAAGAAAGGAGATTTTTCGATCGCTGATGGATCAATACTATCATCATTGAAACGAAGGCTTCTCATTTGAGTGATTTTTTCCTGAAGTTCTTTTATTGCAAAATACCTTTGTGAGAGCTTTGAGAGTTGAGAAACAAACTCCTGATATTCTCTGCTAGATTCAAATATTGTACTAAACACAGATATCAGCCACTCAAAAAAGTTGGATTCACTTGCAGATGACGCTATTGTCAATGATGGTTGCAGAATTGATTGAATTCTAGAAAATACGGATTCATAGTCTGTTTCAAAAGTACTAAACGAGTCAAAATCCTTGAATTTACCAATAAAATCTGCATTGATCGATTCAAAGGCTGATGAAACCTCAATATTATCAAGATTTGAGTTTTTAAATCGATTTGATGATTCTTTGATCATTGTAATTAGTGATTCTATGTATTTTTTTGTCTCTTTTTCGCTATAAGTATGTTGCCATTTGAAATCAATGATAAGAAGCTTTGTAAAAAAAGCATCAACATTAATCATCCCACAAACCAACTCCAAAAATGAATAATCAAATAATAAAACTTCAAGATGGTGCAAAACTGCAACGAATTCGCGTATAGAACAATACAAACAACGATAATTCTGAATAACACTCTGAAAACTCAGCAAAGTCGAATTCCTTAAGCTATTCAACCGAGAAAAAGAGTTGTTCACAGAAATAATATCTTGAATACCCGGAATCTCTTTGCAGGGAGGAGAATCCCCACTAAATGAACGATCATCATGGGGTCTCATAAATAAACTGTATCAGAAGGGTATTTTTTCAGAAGGCACGATGTTGTTTTGTGAATTGTGATCACGATTACAATGGATAACATTGAAATTTTGAGCCTAGTAGTTCAAGAAAATGGATGGTAACCCAGAAGATAGAGTTGGGGAAGACATTCCCGAGATTATCCCTGACGAGGGGAATGAGAAAGTTGTTGAAGTTTCTCAAGAGTATTTGCGTTTAGGAAGCAAAAAAGCTTTACCAACAGTGTTGAGCCTCTCTGCTGGGCCTTTAGTTTCTCAAATAACTACGGCTTTGTATGGTATTGTAGATACCATGTGGATATCTGCGGCGATTGGTGATCGGGGAATGGCTGCTGTGTCTACTTTTAATAATTTTGATACAATCAGCAGAATTTTTGGTAATTTTTTGTTTGTTTCGGCTAGCTCCATGATTAGTTCTTTATTCGGTTCTGGTAAGGGGGAGGACGCTGGTAGGCTATACGTTGATCTTATCAAAGTTGCGTTTATCTGTGCAGCAATTGTTCCTCTTATCTTTATTCCCTTAACAAGGCCAATTGGAAGGTGGTTTGGGGCAACTGAGGAAATCATTGAACTCGGAAGATCTTATGTTAATCCCCTTTTAGGTTCAGCAATCATCCCTTGCTTGTATCTTCTTTCATGTGGATGCCTTCAATCCGAAGGGAGATCATGGACATTTGCGATAATGCAAATAACCTCATGTTTTTTAAACATGTTGCTTTTTGATCCATTGTTCCTTTTCGGGTTTAAAATGGGTATAAAAGGAGCTGCTTGGGCTACTGTCATGGCTGAACTTTGCCCAACAATAGTAGTTATGTATATGTACTTTAGTGGAAAACTTGGAATTAAGCCCAAATTCTCATATTTCCTAGCACCATTCTCTGAGAATACAATGAAAGCTGTTAAAATTGGCATGTCACAGCTTATGTATTTGTTATCCATGATTATTCCTGGGATAATAATGAGAAAATTCCTTAGTATGACATGTGAGACAGATGAGATATATACTAATGTTATGGCAGGTTTTAATACAATGCTGAGAGTTTACTTAATTCTTAATACTGTATTACTATCAATGGTACAGGCATTTATTCCCTCGGCAGGATTTGCATTTGGAGCCAAACGTTATCGGAGAGTTTTGTTTTTGCTATCACATTGTCTGTGGATTAGCGTATCATGGATATTATTCTGTATGATATTCACAGTTGGATTCCCAAGATGGTGCTCAGCAATATTTTCGAAGAGTCCAAAATACCTCGACTGGTCAGAAGTGATATTAAGGAATTCAACACTTATGTCATTTCTGTCTCCAGTGATTAATCTAACTCAAGCCTTACTTCAAGCATTACAGCTTGGTGGAAGAGCCACAGTTATGAGTTTGATCACCCATATGGCCCAACTCCCAATTTTAGCTGCTATCCTATATTATACAGGGCCAAACAATCCTTCAAGAATGTTTTACGCTTATTCGATTCAGGTTTTCACTGGTTCGCTCATAGCCATCCCATTTGGGCTCAAAAAACTTCTGAGCATTATCGATTCTGCTAAAACAGATCTTAATGATAGAGGCTCAGATGAAGATATCATAGAAGAACTTTAAAAATGTTGAAGAAGATCTTCCATTATTCCACTTCTAACAGAGATCACGTCAAATAAATAGAATTATAGAACGCACATTTTTTAACTGGGTTAATTACAAAGGCCCTAGTATAGAAGGGAAGGTCTCACTTTCCTGAATATTTGCCTTGTCGAAAACTTTGGAAACATTTTTCACTGACTGACAAAGCTTCTTGTTAGGTCTGATTATTAAAGGTCCTTGGTTCTTTAATGATCTAATTACATTACATGACTTGATTTCTTTGTTTAAAACAGGAGATCCGTTAAGCCATGGGTTTTTCAATAACTCATTAATTGTTGGCCTTTCTTCGGGATCAATTCTGGTGCATAATTCAATCATATTTATAGCCCCTTGGGGTATTGACGAAGGAAGCGCGAGCTTACCTGCCTTAATCTCTTCAATTAGATCGGAATCTTTATCCGATGCCCATGGGAAAAAACCTGATAAAACAACGCATATTAGAATTCCAATTGCCCATACATCAGCTTTTCTGCGGTCTTTACAGTTCCCTTGCAAAATTTCCGGTGCTGAATATGTTAGAGTACTATGTTTTGATGGTACTCCCTTGACGATTTCGCAAGAACCGAAATCAATTATTTTAGCTTGATAGTCATCTCCAAGTAATATATTTTCTGGTTTTATATCTCCGTGTGCTATATTTCTTGAATGCAAATAGGATACTCCTTTTAGAACATCTTTTAACACTCTCCTAAAAATACTAGTAGATACACATCTTCCGCTCGATAAATATGTCAACAAATCCCCCTGAGTACCTAATTCCATTATAATCATTATATGATCTTCCAAATATACGACATCAAATATATTGACAATATTGGGATGCTTAAGTGATTGGTGTATTCTCAATTCTTGCTCGAAGGACTCTAATGTATCTCTATCTTTGAGTTTATCCCTAGATACAACTTTGCAAGCAAGGGTTTCATTTGTCCGTACATTCAAGACAGAATACACAATCCCAACAGAACCAGATCCAATATTGTCCATAATTTCATAGTTACCAATGATTTTTGGTAACTTGATTGTCATATCCTGATGTATTACCTCAGACATTATGATTTTGAATACTTCTATCCAGATTTTTATCCAATCAAAATTCTTAAGATAACATGCACAAAGTTTAGATTTTTCTGAATTGATTATTTAATTTTGAAAACTACACTCACAATATTTTGATAGGTTATTTGCCAAAATACTAAAGAAGAAACATCTCTACATATTCAAAATTGAGAGTTTATACTAAATAACTTAAGAATTAAGTCATAAAATACAGAATTCCCATTACAATATTGAATGGTTATCAAAATACAATTTACTTAGAAGTTTTTCTGAGCTGTATATTAGTTTTCGGTCTTTGTTTTTCAAAAGCTTTTTTAACATTTGAAGCAGAAATTGTTAATCGTATCGGTTCGTCATTAGCTTTAAACTCATGATATGCTCTGGATGTTCTCGGGGTAATGGGTGGAATGGAGCAATCATTCCTCGGGTTTTTTGCTCTCGCAGTCAAAATACTAATAGGATTAGCATTATTTGATGATTCGGTGTTACATGAAAGTTGGTGAATTAGCATTTCTATTGGTTTCAATGCCTTTTCTCTTTCAGATTTGAGGAAATTCTCTGTACGCCTTTCTTTTTCCATAAAACACTCATATTCTTTTTGTTGTTTTTGTTCAAGTGCTCTCTGAGCATTTGTCATTGCCTCTAAAGCTCTTTTCTCGGCTTCTTGTGTCTCTCTCTTTTGAATCTCATCAGCTTGCATTTTCACAACTTTTGCTTGATCAAATGATTTGGAAAGAGCAAGTGCTTTTTGGACTTTTCTTAACTGCAATAGCTGAGGCGATGGTTTGTTAAATGGAATAAAAGCTTCTTGGCTATCCCAAAATGCTTCAAAGTCAGCCTGCTCTTTCTGTCTTTTTGATTCAAAAGCTCTCCTTAACTCATTTTGCTCTTTCCAGAAAGTCTGGAAAATCCCTTCCCATTCTTTTTTTTGTTTAGAAAGTTCGTTCTGTGCTTGTTGAAGCCTTCCAATTCTTGACTCTTTCCGCTTGGTTTGTCTTGAAGTAATTACTTCAACATCTGATAAAGATCCTAAAAACTGTTTAGCTGCTTCGTATCGGGAAGCAGCATCGTAGTCTTCTCTTTCCAATGCTGCTAATGATTCTGATTGCAAAGCGTGATAAACTTGTTGATGAAACTCTTTTGGAGGTCGTTTCCCTTTTTCAACTAAAGCCTTAATCGCACTTTCAACATCAAATTGAGTCCTTATTGTACTAGATATCGGCAATTGCACGATATTGGGTCTTTCTCTATCAACTCTTGTCACAATAACTGACGATTGTGCCCTTTTGTCGGGTGGTTTTTGCGTCTCATTTCTAGAATCTATATTATTATTATATATGTTACTCTTTAAAATATAATTTGTTTCTTTAACAACTGGTTGACTCTTCTCTAATGAAACCAACCTCGATGTGTTAACATAACTCGTCTTTCCTTTGCTTTCCTTTTCTGTAATATCATTCATATTATCTGTTTCCTCCTCATATTCATAATCATAGTCGGCGTAATAATTACTTTCAGCATTTTCTCTCATATTATGTTAATCACTTTAATAAACGTATTTTTCTTCATCTCATAGATAGACATCAGCACTAGTAGTGTATTATTTGGTTGCGTTTAATTTATTATTATAAAGTTGGAAATCAATTTTATTACATTGGAAATAAGAAAAATGGAACCCTTTTTGCGAAATGGATTTTATGGGGAAAAAATCTAAAAATTACTGATAATTTAGCATGTCAATATAGGAGATAATCATGAAAAGAATATTCTATCGTTTTGGAATCACATAATGCTCATCTTATTCACTCAATTTTTCTTAATTCCTCCTCAACATAAATAGACTTTAAAGAAACTGAACACTTCAGCACCCTCCAGAAGTTATTGCAAACAAAGAATATGATGGAAAACTCTCTGATATCTGGTCTATTGGAGTTGTTCTTTTTACATTGATAACTGGATCACAACCATGGAAGGAGTGGTGGCAATCAAACATATATTCAACCAATTCAAGCCCTAATAAGGAAAGTACCAAAACAGCCTTATTCTGGGTCACGAAAATAAATTTGTTGATTTAAAATAGAGTTTTATGCTAAAGCAGCATTCAATAATTTCAACAATGTCGATCTATTCTGTTCTAATGTCATCATCTCCCTTTCTTCTCTTTTAGCATTGATGTGTTTTAAGATTGGGAATGTTTCTGTAAGCGGTATAAGTTCAATAATAGAAAATGGATGATGGGGTCTTAAAGGGGATGAGCAATCTGATGCCACATAGCAACTAGAGGTGGAATCAGCAATATCTGGTTTCGGAAGAGTCTCATAATAACCTTTAGGTTTCCTTCCTCTTTTCAAAACAAGAGGCTCGCCCTTTTCTTGTCTTTCTAATCTCTTTTTCAGGGTACTGTTCCATCTGTTTTTAATACATTTGTCTGTTCTTCCTTCAAAGAATGAGGAGATTTTGGTCCATGCATTTCCATATTTCGAATGCAAATTGATTAAGAGCTTATCTTCTGCATCTGTCCATGAATTCTTAACTACTGTTGGATCAAGATGATTCTTGAATCTCTCTCTGCACTGTTTCCCCGTCCGGCCCTTTAATAGCTGTGCTAATTTAGCCCAATCTTTATCGCCGTTTAATATAACATACTCAACTATAACTTCATCTTCCTCCCGTGTCCATGACTTTTTAATAAGATTAGGATTAAGTACTTTTTCCCATCTACCAGCAAGCTGTGGTGCTGTTTTATTTGGGAAATACTTTGCAATGGTGCTCCAAGAAAGCTGATCTGAACTTGAAGCAATCTGTGTTAAAAGGTCTTCTTCTTCCTTTGTCCATGTGGTATTAGTTGTAAGTTGAACCTGCTGTACTTCATCAGCAACAAAATTCTTTAGCATGAAAATTTAAATAAATCAATTTCTTTCATTAGTTCCATTAACGCGGCCTAGATATATAAACATATCCAAGCTTTTTGGGTTTTTCTTTTTTTATGGCACTTTTGGTTATGAATGTTGAACAACTGGAAGAGATACAGAAACAATTTATATATAAACTTGAACAGCAAAAGGCTGAAATAAACTCTGTTGTGAATTTCCGTAATGGAAATTCGCCTGCTTTTACAGAAGTTATAGAGAGATTCAACCAAAAAGTGAGGCTATTTCTTGAATCTTTGCTTGATGAAGCACAAAGAGCATCTTCGGAAAATGTTAGCCTCAAGGTTTCTCTAAAAAACTCACAGAAAACGCTTGATGCTTACAGATCAGCCTTTGAGAACGTTTCAAAATCGTTGACAACTGAGAACGAGAATTTCAATCGTTTGTATTCGAATTTGATTGATATTGTTGAGTTATATTTCGAATCTGAGAACCAAGCTCGTGAAGTGCCTGTATTAAAGCAAAAGATAAACCAACAACAACAACAGATTCAAGCTTATGAAAAGCAATATAAAGCAATTATTGAAAGATACAAAGTTTTAGCATCAAGACAAGCAGTTATAGACAACAATGAGCTTCTAATGAAAGAGATTACTGAACAACTTAGCCAAAAAAAGAATGAATCTGAAGAGCTTTTATTATTGAAAGCTGAAAATGAAACTCTCAAGAGAGAAAAGATGGAAAATCTAATGATGTTTCAGATCATTCAGGGTGAAAAAGAAGAATTGGCGAAAAAAGTCGAAGAAAATTCTATTCAAATACCAGATCTTGTCGAAAAAAACGAGAAATTGACTTTAGAGTTGGAAGATTTAAAGCAGAAACACGATGACTTCAGAGAAAAGACTAAAAACGTTTATCTCATTACAAAAACCAGGGAAATCAGGTTAAATGAACTAGAGAAAACCATTGAAGAAATGCGTCAAAAATACGAAGTTAATGAAACTTTAGACTCTGCCCCAGGTACTGAAACACCTGCTATCAACGAGGTACGTGATGTAGAAGAGTAAACTCAAGTAAAATCATAAAATAAGATATTGAATTTTTTGAAGACATTACAAAAGACGTTTTTCACAAATTTTGCGGTTTGGTTATAACCAAATGGATTATCTCAGCTCTATCCAAAGAGGTGAGAACTACAATACACATAACCAGGTTGATGTTCAGTCGAAGAAAAGAATTTCAGATTTCATAAATGCAGATCCAGTATTAATAGGAAAATCGCTTAAACGCCCCTCCGCACCTTTTCCGCATAGATCATCCCAAAGGGGAAATTTTGCCCAAAATTGTAAAGTATCAGTCCCTTACAAAAACTGGAGCCCACTCTTCAATTGATGTGTAAATGTTATAAACAATTAAATCGTATTTCATATAAACTGTAGAATTATTGAATTAAATGCAAAATAACTGTTATCAAACATATCTTGATATTTGAAAACATTTTTATCGATTTATCAACTGATGGGTGATGCCTACATATCGGCTATCATTGGTGAAGAAGAAACTGTAGCCATACCCAGGATTATTGGAAAGTACGAATATGTACGTGAAATAGGGTCTGGTGCTTTTTCTGTTGTTCTTTTAGTTCTTCATAAAGGCACTGGTGTTCATTACGCCTGTAAAGTGTGTTCTCGGAATCTTCTTCAGCGAAATGGAATATTTGATCGATTTGAAAGGGAAATGCGCATTCTTCAATCAATTAAGCATCCAAATATTGTTGAATTAGTTGATGTGGTTTACGACGAAAAACTTATATATCTTGTGATGGAATTTTGTGAAAAAGGTGAGCTTTTTCAGTTTATTGTTGATCAGAAGAGACTTGATGAAAGTATGGCAAAACAAGTTTTTAGTCAAATTGTCAATGCGATTAAGTATCTTCATGATAGGGATATTGCTCATCGAGATATAAAACCGGAGAATATATTACTTGATTCTGATATGAATGTTAAACTTGCTGACTTTGGGCTTTGTCATAATGTTAACTCATCTTGTTTGTTGAAAACTCCATGTGGTTCTCCATTTTATGCCCCTCCAGAAGTTATTGCAAACAAAGAATATGATGGAAAACTCTCTGATATCTGGTCCATTGGAGTTGTTCTTTTTACAATGATAACCGGGTCACTTCCATGGAAGAGTGGCAATCAAACACAGCTATTTTTACAAATTGAAAATGCGGATTATACAATTCCGAGATGGATTCCTCACAATATTCAGACATTAATTAAGGGTCTCATGGCTCCAAATCCTAGAGATAGAATTCCGACGAATGATATTTTAAATCATCCCTGGTTTAGTGAAGAGTCTTCACCGATAGATCAATTAAAGCCTATTCAAGAAAGGTTTGATTCGAGTAGAATGTGCGCGATACCTCGCCCACAACAAAAGAAAGCAATCATAGTGAGACCGAATGCAACTAACAGTGGAGGGCACAGCCATTCGGCCCATTACAATCAATCATATATACAACCAATACAAGCCCTAATAAGGAAAGTACCAAAACAGCCTTATTCTGGGTCACGAAAATAAATTTGTTGATTTAAAATAGAGTTTTATGCTAAAGCAGCATTCAATAATTTCAACAATGTCGATCTATTCTGTTCTAATGTCATCATCTCCCTTTCTTCTCTTTTAGCATTGATGTGTTTTAAGATTGGGAATGTTTCTGTAAGCGGTATAAGTTCAATAATAGAAAATGGATGATGGGGTCTTAAAGGGGATGAACAATCTGATGCCACATAACAACTAGAGGTGGAATCAGCAATATCTGGTTTCGGAAGAGTCTCATAATAACCTTTAGGTTTCCTTCCTCTTTTCAAAACAAGAGGCTCACCCTTTTCTTGTCTTTCTAATCTCTTTTTCAGGGTACTGTTCCATCTGTTTTTAATACAGTTATCTGTTCTTCCTTCAAAAAATGAGGAGATTTTGGTCCATGCATTTCCATATTTCGAATGCAAATCGATTAAGAGCTTATCTTCTGCATCTGTCCATGAATTCTTAGCTACTGTTGGATCAAGATGATTCTTGAATCTCTCTCTGCACTGTTTCCCCGTCCGGCCCTTTAATAGCTGTGCTAATTTAGCCCAATCTTTATCGCCGTTTAATGTAACATACTCAACTATAACTTCATCTTCTTCCCGTGTCCATGATCCTTTAATAAGATTAGGATTAAGTACTTTTTCCCATCTACCAGCAAGCTGTGGTGCTGTTTTGTTTGGGAAATACTTTGCAATGGTGCTCCAAGAAAGCTGATCTGAACTTGAAGCAATCTGTGTTAAAAGGTCATCTTCTTCCTTTGTCCATGTGGCATTAGTTGTAAGATGAACCTGCTGTCTTCGGGTGCGAGTGGGAGCGAGAGCAGTGATTTCCATTCGCGAAAAATGATATGCTATGGTGAATTGAGTACTTAACATCTTTTAGCCTTATCAATAATTCAATTGAAACGTATTGTGAAGTGATATGATACATTGAATTTTTGAATCTAAACGTACATTGCGTGTAAACCTATTTACAAGGAATCATCACTGGAATCAATAATATTCTTAGAAACTGTTGAAATGTCCTCCTCATTTTGTGATACTGATGACAAGAACCACATGATACAAGCAAAAAGGGATCTTGGGATATAGTCTGCAATAATATTGGTAATAAGAGAAATAATGAGTGCTTTCCTGGTATTATTTGCCGGATCCATTGAACCAAAACAAAAGACAGGATCCAAATTGAGTCGGCTCCATATTAAGTATGAAACCCAAATAAGTGTGGAGAATGATACTATAAGCAGCAGGAAGCGCATTAATTGAACTGATTTTACTGTGAATAGCTCCTTGATTCTAGGATAAAACACGAATGCATATGCTGTGGCACACAAAAACACTCCTCTGCTGAACAAAACAGAAAAAGTAGAAATACTTGAAACAACATCAAATGTATTTCTTCTTTGGGACACTGTAAATGGAAAATTAGAGAGTATTGCAACACCAAAAATGAGAGCAATATTGATGTACATGAAAAAGGAAACAACAGCCTTAAAAAAGTTTGAGAATTGAGCATGAAGAAGGACCAAAACACCTATGGACTGGTCTGCGATAATCAGATGAGATAGAGAATATGTAAATAATGCAATTTTTTGATGAGAATAAACAACAAGGGTAGATAAGGTACATTGAGAAGGAAGAACAGGAACGGTGATATAAAATATTGCTGTAAATCCGCATGTGATATAGAAGCAAGTTGCTGCCTTAAGGGACTTATTCTTTGTCCTGACGTACTCTCGAATCATTTCAGAAGCAAAATACAATATGGGTAAGAGGAGAAGAAATCCTATTCCAATATCATAGTAAGATATATTGGATTTGCAGTCAGTTATTGACCCTCCGAAAAAGCAGGTCTCGAAGTCATAGAATGAGAGAGACATAATACACCGTTTAATTTTCTCACAAACATTGTCACAAAAAACGAAGTATTTACCTTAAAATGGTGTTTAATTCTTAGGATGTGGATGATAGTGTGTATGGAGGAGCTTGTGTGCCAAATGGCCATTAGGCTTACCTAAGAAGGTCTCATACAACTTCTTAACTGTTGGATTGTCATGAGATTTCCTGATTGAAGAATTGAGATCAATGTTATATATTGCGTCAAGTCTCTTTGCCATTGTTTCTCTTCCGCTTGGGCATGAGGTGCCACCACCACAAACACAGCCACCAGGGCATGCCATAACTTCTATGAACTTGATATCTTGGTAATCTGGATGACCAGCCTTAAGTTGGTCAAGGAATTTGGCAGTCTCTGCAATTCCATGAGAAACGGCAACTTTAAGCTTGGTGCCTTCGAGATCAAGAACAGCGATCTTAACACTATTTTCGAAACCACGAACTGGAAGAATATCAACTTTGGTAAGCTTCTTGCCTGTTACAACTTCGAAAGCGGTTCTTGCAGCAGCTTCCATAACACCGCCTGATGCAGCGAAAATAACAGCAGCACCTGTTGATGTTCCGAAAAGTGAATCGAATTCCATTTCTGGAAGAGAGTGGAAGTTGATTCCTGCCTGTTTGATCATTTCGCTAAGTTCTCTAACAGTAAGAACATAATCTGTTTCTTTGATTCCTTCTTCTGTCCTGAGAGTTTTGCGTTCAATTTCATCCTTCTTTGCTGTGCAAGGCATAATTGAAACACTGAAAATGTCAGATGCCTTCAATCCGTATTGCTTGGGGAGATAATTCTTGAACAATGATGAAAGCATACCTTGTGGAGATCTGCAAGATGAAAGGTGTGGAATTAAATCTGGTCTGCTTTGCTCAACAAAGTTGATCCATGCTGGGCAGCAGGATGTGAACATTGGAAGAGAAGCATTTGGATTTTGGAGACGACCAACAAGTTCGGTTGCTTCTTCAACAATGGTAAGATCAGCAGTGTAGTTAGTATCATAAACAAGATCAAATCCCAATTTCTTGAGAGCTGCAACAAGCTTTCCTGTGGAAATTGTACCTGGTGGGAGACCCAAAGCATCAGAAATTGCAACACGAACAGCTGGAGCTGTTTGAACAACACTAAGCTTCTTTTCACGTTGCCTAAGAGAGTTAAGAACTTCACGAACTTGATACTTTTCTGTTAAAGCACCGGTGGGGCAATAAAGTGTGCATTGTCCACATTTTATGCAGCTTGTGTCCTGTAATTTAACACCACCAACTGGTTGAATGGTCATATGCTTGCCTCTTTGTGAGAAAAGAAGAGCACTTTGGCCAGCAATATGCTCGCAAGCCCTTATGCACCTACCACAAAGAACACACTTTGATGGATCAAGAACAATGCTATTTGTGGATCTATCAATGGACTCTTCATTGTGTGGCTCACGGATTGGAGCATCAACGCCAAATTCATAAACGATATCTCTGAACTCACACCTGTTATTAGCAACACATGTTGAGCATCTTTCATCGTGTGTACTGAGAAGCTCCTGAACATTATTCTTAACTGACTCAAGAACTTTTGGAGATTTGGTCTCAATCTTCAAACCATCCCAAATCTGTGTAACACACGATGGTGAAAGCCATTTTCCATCACACTCAACAAGGCAAACACGGCATGAAGCCCTTGGTGGCAAATTAGGATGATGACAAAGTCTGGGTATTTTAACGTTGTTACGATCACATAATTCCATAATAGTTTCGCCTTTTTTACCCTCGTATTGACGACCATTAACAGTAACAGTAATTTGGCGGAGAAAATTAGAGCTCGACTTTAAGGTTGTTGGGTTCAATGAAGAGAGCATTGAAACAAATGGCTTTTAATTGAGGCTGAACTATGAAAAATTGAATTTTCATCACAAAATCTCTCAGAAAAAGAGTTTTGCGGAAATTTTACCCTTATAGTTTGACCAATCAAGGGCAAAAAAAATACGTTAATGAAAAACAGCACCTATATAGAGAACCTGACTGAGGCCTTGATCTCTGGTATGAGTGTTAGTCGTGTTCCTAGTGATGTTTTGGGGGATGTTATCAATAGCTTAGAAAATTATAAGGAGATATCGATTGGAGAGGGAGATACAGAGATGGTGAGGGAGATACAGCGACTAATACGGGTGTTATCGGCCAAAGTCGAGGTAAAAAGTGATGGTGAATCTATTTTGCCGAATAACACAATTCGAGAATTGAGGAAATCTCAAAAGAAGTATTCATCCGCATGCGAGTATAAAATTTCCCAAGCTATTGAGGAAAAAATAGCCAAGAAGAAGATTAGAGAAGTGAAAAAGCTACAAAAATGGAAAAAAACAGAAGAAAATTCCAAAATGGAAGAGATTCTCGAAGAGTGTAGAATTAAATTGCGGAATATAAAAAGCAAATGGAATGAAAAATTGATGAAAATGCATGAAGAAAAAGAAAAACAATTGGAAAGGCTTATGTTACTGCATGAAAAGCAATTGATTGATTTCCGAGAATCATTTCCGGATGCACTTCCACTTAGATTCCGAAAGTTTAGTATGAAACTATTATCAATGCGTGAAACAGAAAAGAGACTTGCTCAGATTCGTCAATTCAGAGAGGCAGAACAGATTCATAAAGAAGCCAACCTTGTTGAAAAATCTGAAATAACTGGAAAAACAGAGGAGTTTATTGATTTGTTGCTCTTGCAAAAAAATAGGCTTATTCAAGCACAATCAAAAGAGCTTGAATGTTTTCAAATGAATTGGGACAGGAAGATTTGTTGTATTAAGAGGAATTCGGTTAATGAAATTGATGCCATGCATAACACTATTATCAATATTGAAAAGAAAATCCGTGAAAACAGACAATCTAGAGTGTGCGTTAATTGCCATGGGGAAATATCTAGTTCAATACTTATTCCATCATCCAAATTTATTTACTCACAATATGAAGTGATGTCTGTATTATAAATATATGTTTTGTTTAATATATTATGACTATTTATATTCATAAAAATGCAATGAATTTCAATTTGTGTCATTTGTTGACCAAAAAAATGAATCCAGATCATTTAATGCTGGGATTTATTTAATACCATATTTTTCATCCTTTTTTAGTGTTTATCCATCATTTTAGAATATTTGCTTACCATTAGTGAAAGACAATAATAAGAACATATCTTTCTCGATATCTATATGGTAAATGTGGATATTCAAAACAATCTTAATGAGTATTACCCTGTTGCTTGATTTGTTTTGCTATCTAAATAAGAATATGTGAAAGAAAACTTAATAGAAATGCCAATAGTGGAGGAATTCTGGAATAAGTCAGATATTTATAATCCGAATATGTGGACGAATGATGAATATTTCAAACAAATAAAAATATTTTTTTGGAGGATCATGTGAAAAGGCATATATTCAACATCTTTGGATAAAAATCAGCAAATATTTGATACACGCTTCCATTTCAAGCAAGCACAAATATCAAATACATTCTGATGTCTCAATTATTCATTCAACTACAATAATTTTTAATATTCAACCAAAACAATTAAACAACACTCATCTAGCTTTCTGTGAAAGAACAACAAATTTGAGTCTTCGAGATGATCATGGTGATGGAATATGATTCTCTATATTTTGGGTAGTTTAGTCACATTCATTTTATTTGATTGTTTTTTGAATTCCCATCAAAGGTAATAAAGTGATTGAATGTTTGCCAATTATGTTGTAAATTGAGTATATAGTGGGGTGATTCACATAGCTTACAAAGTTCATATTGTTGTTAAATCGTGTACCAAATATTGCCCTAGGGTCTGGTTTTAATGGTGTATCAGTTTGTTTTGGAGGGATCAAGTAGTGGATTTGCTATATCAAAAACAAGTGCATATATATATTTTATTAAGGTTTTTTATTGATCTTATAGTTTTATTCTAGAATGATTTGATGATTTTTTGGTAATTATTAATGAAGATTTGAAGTTGAGTTGATTTGGAGAAACTAACATGTAATCCTTGGTCTTAAAATACTTGATAGTTTTTCTGATGAAAAAACATTTAAATATGAAAATATTATATATCAATGATGAATTTATTTCTATGGTGTTGAGAGACTCAATTTATTTCATATGATAATGAAAGACAATCAATTGAGTTTCCTAACTTACTGTTGTTAGTTAGAGTATTGGAAATTGATTTAATCATCAAAAACTTGGATTTTTAATATTCATAGGCCTCTCTTCAACAAACTATTTCAAATTGTCATTGTGGTGTTGTTGATCACCCAATTTGTTAAAAACCAATTATATTTTAAAAAGTACTTGATTGAACTCATCTTCATTATGCTGTTTTAAAAATTTCATCTTGTAATTGTTGAATAATTCGCTTATTTATATGATAATGGGAATGAAAAAGATAATTGCATCAAGATCCAATATTGAATGGCACTCATATCATTTGGATATCTTGATGCCATCATTAATTCTGGGAAGAAATCATGAAATGTTCTGCTTCGAGAACACATTGTTCAAAAAGGAGTTTTTACTATCTTGAATCTCTTCTTCGGTTTCATTTTGGCTCTTTATTTCACTTTCTACTTGAGAATGTATTTATTCCCCAATCTCTGCCCTTTGTTGCATCATTAAAATAGGAAAAACATATGTATGGAGAAGTAATGTTTATCCTTGTTTCGTTTAAAAAGAATCATTGATTTTGACAATACAAGGTTTGTGTTGTTATTTGTCAGTACTACCACCAAAATCCTTCATTAATACAATGATTCATTTGCACATTAATTCCTTGAATCAAAAAATATAATCCACCATTCATATAATCGAATATTATTGAATAGTATTTGACAAATCTAAGCAATAACTCATCTTAATTCTCAGGCCAAAACAGAAGAGTTCAAACCAACTCGGAATGGTGTGTCATTTGGAATCATTATCTTATTGCCGATTCAAGATGATTAGAAAATGAAAACAGACCATATGAATATTTATTTTGATATTATCCTAAATAATCATTGATGATTCAACTGGATCATTTTCACCTTCAGAGTTGAGAGAGACTTTTTTTGAATGTAATTTGGCATTTTTATTGTTGATGCCAGTAGTTGTTTTTCAGTGTCAGGATAAAACAAAACATGTTGAAAAAGGTGTTTTGTTGTGTTTAAAGAGATTCAGAGATGATTATTTTTCTAAAGATCGGGTTGTTTTGAGTGATTCGTGTGATTTTGGAGTTTTTTGTCATTTCATTGATTTTCTTATCTCAGGACATATTCCTAGTGATAGAAATGATCAGATTGGAGTAATAAATCTGTTGAGAGAATGGGAATCACATTTTGGAATTCTTGAGTGTTTTTGTTCTCGTCTTTGTTGTCAAGAGAAAGATGGAATTGTTGTTTATAATGGAGACAAGTATGAAGTGAATATTGGATGTTTGTTTTTTCATAGTTTAGTTTTTCGAGAATTCTACAAGAATAGT
>Ga0074193_1000449_pt1 | contig 69479 bp, 61 predicted proteins | sample EPASupsiteHSE605_FD_64523 | JGI IMG/M metagenome (GOLD analysis project Ga0074193, IMG submission 64523) | Bioremediated contaminated groundwater from EPA Superfund site, New Mexico - Sample HSE6-05 | ecosystem: Environmental > Aquatic > Deep subsurface > Groundwater > Contaminated ...
AGAACGTCGTGAGACAGTTCGGTCTCTATCTATCGTGGGCGTAGGAAATTTGCGAGGCTCTGACACTAGTACGAGAGGACCGTGTTGGACTGACCACTGGTTTACCGGTTGTTCCGCCAGGAGCACTGCCGGGTAGCTAAGTCGGGATTGGATAAGTGCTGAAAGCATCTAAGTACGAAGCCAGCCTCAAGATTAGATTTCCTTATAAGGGTGGTTGTAGACTACGACCTTGATAGGCTACAGGTGTAAGGGCAGTAATGTCGAAGCCGAGTAGTACTAATAGCCCGAAACTTTCATTTCCGTGGAAACGGGTTGATATATTGAAAGAGCAAGCTTGAATAAGTGTTGCTATATTGCTTTGTCCAGCATGCAAACATCTTAAGATATTAAGGTGGTTATAGCGTTGGGGTTCCACCTCTTCCCATTCCGAACAGAGAAGTTAAGCCCACCCACGCCGATGGTACTGCGTAACAGTGGGAGAGTAGGTAGCCGCCGTTTTTTAGAGAAGGAGTTAGTTCGATTGAACTGACTCCTTTTTTTGTTTATATACCCTACTGAATATATACTGCCCAAAAGCCTGTACCTGTCATATTATTATATTCAATTTAATTTCATTTTAGCCTACCAATGGTTGTATAGTATTATAATACATAATTATATTGCATATCCAGCTGCCTCGACAATGCTCTGCCTAAGCACCTGGATTGCATTATTAAACAGGCTGCAAATCTTTATACGTCTCATATATATAAGACATACATATTATTTAATACTATGTATACGAATAGGATGAAACCTAAGGTGCTATTTTTTTGTGAATGTAAAATCTTTACCACCTTGCTTCAATATCATTGTGTTCGATTCGGGATTAAAATGCATGATGATCCCAGCCATTTCAAACCTAAATTTATTGGTGTCGAAACATTCTAATGGAAAAGCTGACTGACCTGCCCCCTGTCCATGTAGCACACCTTTATCAACAAATATCTTGAGCTTGATAGGTAATTCCGGACTGCTGTAGTTGCCGGTAAGCTTTTGAAGGTCGCCTTCACTTACCTCTAATAGGCTACCGAATACCGGAAAGGTATAGGTCGGATCGCCGGTAACAATACGCATGATATCAATAGCTATATTGTTAAGTGGATAGACAGTGCCATTAGATGTAATAGCCACCGAAAGATCTAGTCCGGGAATAATAAATAAAGTTGACTGAAATCCATCTATACTTCCTCCGTGTCCATAGCCCTGTTCTAGTCCGAATCTGTATGGAGACAATCCCAGACCATATCCATCCTGAATTTCACTCATCAGTTTAAGTGTCTCCGATTTAACTATTTTACCCTCCTGTAATCCCCAAATAAACCGGTTCATATCCGATGGTGTCGATAAAAGGAATCCTGCACCTAAAGGAACACTTGGGTCTGTTTCCGATTCCAGAGCCCAATGCGAGTTTTGAGGTGTAGCAACCGGCAAGTATTTGTAAGAAGAGGCCTCATTCTTTTCCGAATTGATTGCTCCGAATATGCGTGTATGGGTTAGTCCGCATGGTTTGAGAATAAATTCATTCAACAGCTCGCTGTACGATTTACCTCCTGCATCCTCGGCAATTAAAGATAAAAGGATGTAGTTTGAGTTTGAATACTGATATTTGGAGCCGGGTTCAAAATCACTTCCTAAAGCCGCCAGTTTGTCCAACATCATCTCCTTACTGAATACAGAGGTATTCCATTGTAAGTAATCTGGTAGATTGGTAAAATTGAAAATTCCGCTACGATGACGCAACAGTTGTTCGATAGTGATTTTATCTGCATTTTTTATCTGGGGATAATAACGACTTAACAGATCGTTGGTAGACAACTTCCCTTGCTCCGAAAGCTTCATGATTATACTGGCAGTATACACTTTGCTTATGGATCCAATTCTATACCGCGTTTCTTTATTTGCTTTGATTGATTTCTCTATGCTGGCAAATCCATATGCATTTCCATAGATTTCTTTTCCATCTTTGAAAACAGAAATACTTCCCATCCCTTTATCATTCTTCCGAATCAGCTCAATAAGGCTGTCAAGCTTTGCAACATAGGGTTGTTGGGCACTACATACATAAATACTTAGTAGACCTACAAGGACAATAAAAAGGCTGGAACGTGTTTTCATAATGGTTTGTTTTACAGTTTCATAAAGAAACAAAAGGTTAATGAATTATAATAATATGTATAGTTAAATAATCTTATTCCATATAAAATCAGTGAATCAGATAAGAAAATAATCTTTTAGCGGCATTTTTACATTATGTACAGTCTTATCTAACTTAATAGATGCTCATAATGCAAGAGGTCTATGTTATTCCATTCCAGCAAATGTATATGATGTGTCGGTATTTTCGTTATTTTTGTCGGGAATTGCCGTGCAATAAATAAACATTTGTATGAAAAGATATCTATATATTGCTTTATTATCACTTATTGTATTGATGCTTCGGGCGGAGGTGCCTTCGCCCAAACACGAAATAAGGGCTGTCTGGCTTACGACCATTTATGGACTCGACTGGCCACATAAGCCTGCTACGACCGAGTACGGGCGGAAGATGCAACAACAGGAATTATGTCAGATACTGGATCGCTTGAAAGAGGCTAATTTCAATATGGTATTTGTTCAGGTTCGTATGCGTGGCGATGTTATCTATAAATCGGCTATCGAGCCTGCCTCGAAAACATTTTCGGGAAAATATGGAGTGATGCCCGGTTACGATCCGTTGGCTTTTGTTATTGAAGAGTGCCATAAAAGAGGAATGGAATGTCACGCCTGGATGGTTACTTTTCCGGTAGGAACTGACAAAACAGTAAAAGAACAAGGCCGCAATTCGGTGGTTAAACGGATGCCCTCACTCTGCAAGCGATTTAACGGCGAGTGGTACCTCGATCCGGGAGTACCGGGAACAGATCAATATATTCTTTCTCTTGTAAAGGAAATAGTGAATGGATACGATGTGGACGGAATTCATTTTGATTATATACGCTATCCAGAGGAGGCTAAGAAGTTTCCGGATAGGGCAGCATACAATAAATCGGGTAAGGGTATGCCTTTAGACGAGTGGCGCCGTTCTAATATTACCCGGATGGTATCCATGATTTATGATTGGGTAAAGGGAGTAAAACCATGGATTCAGGTGAGTAGTTCTCCTTTGGGCAAATACAGCCGTATTCCTAAAGTGCCCAATGCGGGTTGGACAGCTTACGAAAGTGTTTATCAAGATCCTGGAAAATGGTTGCAACAGGGAAAGCATGATATGGTGGTACCAATGATGTATTATAAGTTTGATAATTTTTTCCCATTTGTAGATAATTGGGTAGAGATTAGCAACGGGCGGATTGTTGTGCCCGGGTTAGGGGCTTACCGGATGGACAAAAAAGAGGCTGATTGGGAAAAAAATGATATTACAGATCAGATTGACTATAGCAGATATTATGGTGGTGCCGGGTGTTCGTTTTTCCGTTGTGCAAACGTGTTGGACAATACCAAGGGTATTTACGACGAACTGAAGAATGTATACTATAAATATCCAGCCCAGCTTCCTCCGCTCAAATGGTTGGATGATTCGATTCCGGAGGCTCCTCAAGAAATTAAAGTTCGCAAAGAAAATAACGAACTGGAGCTTACCTGGGATGTGCCGGAAGGCAAGAATGATTCTTTGTCTTACACAGTTTATTATGCGATTAATGATTCGTTGGATACACGAACATCGGCTCATATGCTGGCTACAGGAGTAAGAGGAAATTCCTTCCGATTACCACTTACAGATGAAACGGAGCGAATGTACTCATTCTGTGTTACCGCTTCTACCCGTTATCGGATCGAGAGTAAACCTTCGAAAGAAACAGTTTATTATTTGCTCCCGTACGAAAAATAATGGTTAAAAATAGAATGTAATAGGTTTAAGGTTTAATTATTTTATATCTTTGTAGCAGTTATATATTCTTATTGTAACTTTAGACAGATGAAAAAGACAGTAACAGTTGTTTTAATTCTCTTTCTTGCCTGTATCGTAGGATATGGGGGAGCAGGGGTTAATTTTATAAACTATTGCTGTCACGAATGTGCTGTACAAGGGGTGGATGCTGTGGTTAACGATCTGTGTTGCGAAACACACGGGCACGATCATGTTAATTTTATGAACGAGAAAGGAGAAGTGTTTCGTCATGACGGCGACTGCCTTAACTGCGGTTTGAAGCGTGTTAAATTTGAATGGACAGATGATACAGATGATATCCCAGTGATTCAGGTTCCTTCTTTTGATCTGAGTTACTTAAATTTTGATATTGTTCAATCGTATCTTCCTGCTGTACCTGTTTACAGCCATTGTTTTGTTCCTCAGGAAGGGCCGCCTAATCTATGCCCCCGTGTTTATTTATCTATTCTTACAACTCTTCTGATTTAATTTTTAAACGATTTAGTTCCGGTTGACTGCTGGTTACCGGATTAAGTAATGTTGTCTTGTCGCGAACAGGATATGGAATGTAGCCTTATCTCAAAGAGGATAAGACTTGCATCTGTGTATAAACGTTTAAGAATTTGAATATGTTGAAACAAGTATATTTTTTACTTTGTATGATGATTATTCCGACAGGGTTACTGGCGGATGGGGTCGTAAAAGGTCATGTTTATGATGAAAACAAGCAGCCTGTAATAGGAGCCAATGTTTATTGGGAAGGTACGCAAGAGGGCACTACAACCGACTTGCAAGGTTTCTTTACCTTAAATAGTAAAAGCCCTGTAGCCAATTTGGTAACAAGTTATATTGGCTACCAAACTGTAGCTGTTGCGGTTAAAGACAGTAAAGTGCCTTTGGTTATTGTGCTAAAAGGAGAGGTCTCTTTAGACGAGGTTGTGATAAGTGAGCGCAAGGTGGCTACAATTTCAAGTAGAACAAGTGTGCTTCAAACCCAGAAAATAACTTATGATGAGTTGTGTAGAGCTGCCTGTTGTAATCTGGCCGAAAGTTTTGAAACGAATCCTTCAGTGGATGTCTCTTATAGCGATGCTTCCACAGGGGCACGTCAGATCAAATTATTAGGTTTGTCCGGAACTTATGTGCAGATGCTTACCGAGAATTATCCGAATTTCAGAGGAGCCTCTTCTCTTTATGGGTTGGATTATGTTCCGGGAGCCTGGATGGAGAGTATTCAGGTATCTAAAGGCACTTCTTCTGTAAAGAACGGCTACGAAGCATTGGCTGGACAGATTAACGTGGAATTTAAGAAGCCGCAGACAGCCGATATTTTTTCTGCTAATCTTTTTGCCAGCGATGCGGGAAGATATGAAGCAAACACAGATGCCTCCTGGCATATAAACGATAAGCTGTCCACTGGTTTGTTGGTGCATTACTCCAATGATAAAATGTCGCATGATGATAATGGGGATGGTTTTCTGGATACACCATTAAAAGAGCAGGTAAATCTGATGAATAGATGGAGCTATAATTCGGGTTCGTATGTGGCTCAATATGGTGGACGATTCTTGCACGAAAGCAGAATAGGTGGTCAGGATACGCATCACGGCGGCATGGTTAATCCCTATGTAATTGATCTAAACACCAATCGAGCTGAGCTGTTTACCAAGCAGGCCTATATTTTAGATAAAGAGAAGGTTGAAAGTGTGGCACTGATTCTTTCTGGTTCATATCACGAACAAAAGTCCATGTATGATATTACTCCCTATAATATTTATCAGAATAATGTGTATGCCAGCCTGATGTATGAAAAGGAATTCTCGCATGCTCACAGTCTGAGTACCGGATTGAGTTTGAATTACGATGGATTTAATGAGAACCTAATACTAAATAACAGATGGACACCCTACAACAGAAGTGAAGTGGTGCCTGGAGCATATGCGCAATATACCTATAATCTGAACGATAAATTCATTCTTCTGGCAGGTATCCGCGCCGATTACAGTGAAAAATACGATTTCTTTGTAACACCCCGTGTACACATTAAGTACAATCCATTCGATTGGTTTCATGTACGTGCTTCGGTGGGAAAGGGGTATCGGACGGCCAACGTGCTTGCCGAAAATAACTTCCTGTTGGCCAGCAGTCGTAAAATGCGTATTGCCGAAAATCTGGATCAGGAAGAGGCGTGGAATACGGGTTTAAATCTTTCATTCTATATTCCTATTGCAGGGAAAGAACTTACGTTGAATGGAGAATGGTATTATACCGATTTCAATAAACAGGTGGTTGTGGATGTGGATAGTAATCCACACGAGGTGAGTTTTTATAATTTGGAAGGATCATCCTACTCAAATAGCTTTCAGCTGGAAGCAACTTATCCGTTTTTCCGTGGTTTCACCCTTACGGCCGCCTATAGGTATACTGATGCCCAAACCGACTATCGCAACGAAGCTGGGATGATTTACAGAATGAAGAAGCCTTTGGTAAGTGATTATAAGGGATTGTTAACAGCTTCGTATCAAACCCCGCTTAAAAAATGGCAGTTTGATGTTACTTCTCAATTTAACGGAGGAGGAAGAATGCCGTTGCCGGATACCACCCATCCTTTGTGGGACAGTGAATTTAAGGCCTATACGGTTGTAAATGCACAGGTAACCCGATTCTTCCGCAGATGGTCAGTCTATGTAGGTAGCGAGAACCTGTTTGACTTTACACAGGATACCCCGATTATAGATGCTTCGAATCCACGAGGAGATAATTTTGATGGCTCAATGATTTACGGTCCGGTTCACGGACGAAAGATTTATGCCGGAATCCGTTTTAATATTGCAAGAGATTGATTTGAGAAACAACCAATAAAGTAAAAATATGAAAAGAATTGTTTTTGTTCTCGTATGTACCTTTTGTGTACTGAGTACTGTTTTTGCACAAGATGTTAAAAAGAAAAAAGAGTCGGCTACTTTCTTCATTGAAGCAATGGATTGCGATCATTGTGTAAAGAAAATAGAAAAGAACATTGCCTTCGAAAAGGGGGTGACAGATTTAAAATGCGATTTATCTACGCGCACGGTTGTTGTTACTTACAGAGCTGATAAAACATCGGCCACCCGTTTGGTTTCGGCATTTAAAAAGATTGAGATGGATGCAGTTCCTGTAGATAATGGCGCCGGATGTGCTGTTCCTGTCAAAAAAGAAGACGGAAAGCATAAGCATTAACCAGATCATTTTTATCTTTGCGTAGCCTCTTTTAAGCAATGGACTCTGTCTTGGTGCTAAAAGAGGCTACCTCTGTTTTTTTATAAACAGAATGCAGCATTTATTTCAATGTTTTCATCTAATATGTTGAACGACCTCTGCGGAGGAACTGAATATCTGACTAAATGAATGAACAACAACTGATAGAGGGTTGTAGGAAAGGAGAGAGAATGGCTCAGAAAGAGCTTTACGAAACATACTCCCGCAAAATGATGGGGATTTGTCTACGCTACGCAAACGATAGAGAGACAGCCCGTGACTTACTGCAGGATGGGTTTGTAAAGGTTTTTACTGCCCTTGATTCTTATGCCGGTTCGGGTTCGTTTGAGGGTTGGATGAGAAAGATATTTGTAAACTCTGCATTGGAGCATCTTCGTAAAACGGATATTCTGAGAGAAGCAGTAGATCTTGATAATACGGCGGAGCTGATGCATCCGGATAATTCGGTTATTTCTGAAATGTCTGCTGCAGACCTTCTCCAACTGGTACAGGAACTTCCTCCCGGCTTCAGGACAGTATTCAACCTGTTTGCCATAGAGGGCTATTCTCATAAAGAGATCAGTGAAATGCTGGAAATTACCGAAAGTACATCAAGGTCTCAGTTTACAAGAGCAAAACAGTTATTGCAACGGAAAGTAAAAGAATTGGATGAAAAATATGAACGATAAACAAAGAGATCAATTGGAGGATATATTCAGATCAAAGTTGCAGAACTTTGAATCGGATCCTGATCCGGCCGACCTGGATGCTATATTGCAGCGTCTGCCAGCCCCGAAGGTTGTTCCCTTAAGACGAAATTGGCAATATGTGGCTGCTGCCGCAGCTGTTGTCTTTTTGATTGCAACCGGTACGTTCTATTTCTATACGGAGGAAACATTGCAGTCTCCTTTGGTACAGCAAGCCAGACAGGAAACCGAAGTGCTGGATAACCAATTGAAGCAAGAACAATTGAAAACCATTACAGAGCCTGTTCAGCTGGCTGATGGAGAGTCAGTACAAGAGAAGAAAGACAGAACGTATGAGAATAAAAAGGTGGACCGTATTGCCAGATTGAATGCTGCAGTACAACCAGCATCCCGGAAAATTTCTCCGGTTGAAACGGAAACAGATTCGGTGGCGACCAAAGTATTTGATAAAACAGACGAGGTGCCTTCCCAACCAAGCATAGCAGCCAAACAGGATACTGATCCGAAACCGGTTGTAGAAAAAGCTCCGGAAACACGTCGTCTTATTGCCGATGCGGGTCAACCGGATATAAAAAGGGGTGAAAAAACAGCCAGAAAATGGAGTTTTGGTCTTGGAAGCGGTAGCTTTACTGCCGGATCTGGCAATACGGTTAATACGTATACTTTTAAGAATTCCATGCAGGCAGATAAAGGGTTGATGTATATGAATGCACCATCCATCAACAGTGAGCTTCCAAAAACGGATATACATCATGATACGCCGATTACGTTTGGGTTGGCTGTAAGCAGACAGTTGAATGATCGGTTTGCATTACAAACGGGACTTAACTTTACCCTGCTGTCGTCTGATTGGAAAACTAACGGAACATTTCATACAAAGACGAAACAGAAACTTTATTTTCTGGGAGTACCGATGTCTGTAGTCTATAAGATTGCTGAATGGAATAATTTCCAATTCTATACTTCTGCAGGAGCTATGGCCGAGATCAATGTAAGTGGTATAGTTAAAAATACACTATTCTCCGATGGAATTGATTTAGGAACGGAAAGTGAAAAGGTCCGTATGAAGGAATGGCTATGGTCGGCCAACGCTAAGGCCGGCGTAAGTTATCCGGTTTATCGCTTTGTAAATGTTTTTGTTGAAGGCGGTGTGGCATACTACTTCGATAATGGAAGTTCAATTGAAACCATTCGATCGGATAAACAGTTTAATGCGGGATTTAACGTGGGATTAAGATTGGGATTTTAATAATAAATTAATATAATTACTAAAAAAGAATGAAGATGAAGAGACTTAGAATGACTACGCTGACTGTTTTAGCTTCAGCGATGGTACTGTTAACCTCATGTTTGGGAGAAGGCGGTAGTGAAACCAGCCTTTACGGCGTAGCCGGTGTTGTGGAATCTCAACCGTTGACCTACAAGAAAGTGGTCCGGATTTCGGATGGTAGCCTTATTTATTCGCAGGGTTTGGACGCAGATGCTTCTATACAGGCGGGTGATTGTTGCCTGATCGATATGTATATAGATTATTCTGTACAGAATGTAGAACAGCTGGGTTACTATGCTGCTACTATATCAAACTATGTTGATGTGGATAAGTGGTCTACAAATATGTCGACAGACTCACTTAAAGTACGCCCCAACGAGCAGATGATTTATGATATTCCTTCGTTAAACTTTATCAGCAATAAGCTTTTTATTTATTCGCAACATAAAGAACAAACAGATCAGAAGAATACGTACAGACTAACTTACAATCCGGACGAAGAGGTGAAGGAAGTAGATGGATACAGAATCTACAATTTCTACTTTTCATGTCAGAAGGTGCAAGATGGTAAATCTCCCGAAATTACCCCTTATCACGTTAATGCATTTGATGTGGAGTATGTATTGAAACAAATAGCCCAGAAGGAAAAGACATTGGGCAATGATAAATTAAGCTTTAAAATTAATTATATTAAAACGATTAATGCCGACAGCAGCTTTGTGAAAGGGGCAACTCAACGCATTACTTGGGATGTAAGCTCAATATTGGGTACATCTAATTAATTTTCAAATAAACGGTGGATTAAAGGGAATTGTCTGAGGGCAGTTCCCTTTTTTTATGTGTTCTTTTATTGGAGGTTTAATGTGATTTCAACTATAAAATACAGTAAGATAGTAGAAGTTATGTCTTATTTTTATACTTTTGTCTTTCAATTAGAAATGTGAAGATGTATAAGGAGATAATTAAATTAGTTATACTAATTATTTCCCAGCCTGCAAAGGCATGGGAGATGCTTTCCCTGAAAGAAGACAAAGAGGAAGACTTTCTATCTCGGTTTATTTATCCGTTGATTGGAATGGTAACGTTGGCTGCTTTTTTGGGAGTGTTGTTCACCAGGAAGGAATTTGACGTTGAGCTTGCATTGAAATCGTCCATTAAAACATTAGTTTCTTTTTTTGGTGGATTTTATCTGGCATCCTACCTGCTTAATGAACTTTGGGTGAGTATTTTTAAACGAGTAAAAGATATGAAACGCTGGCAATGTTTTGTCGGTTATTCGTCGTCATTGGTGTATGCACTTACTATCGTACTCATGCTTTTACCCGAATTCTTTTTTCTTCGTATCTTTATTCTTTATACAGTCTACATTGTGTGGGAGGGTGCAGAATCTTACATGGGAGTAGAGGAAAACGTGAAGTTGAAATTTGTTGGTATTGTTTCGGCGGTGATATTACTTGCACCTATTGTCATCGACTTTCTGCTTTCCATGTTAATGCCAGGTTTACGTTTCGAATAATTCAGAAAAATGAAAGAGAAAATTAGTAATAACATACAGATCAAAAATAAACGGGCCACATTCGATTATGAATTGCTCGATACCTATACGGCAGGCATTGTGCTTACTGGTACAGAGATTAAATCCATTCGTCTGGGTAAGGCCAGTCTGGTGGATACCTTTTGTATCATGGAGAAAGGTGAGCTGTGGGTGAAGAATATGTATATTGCCGAGTATTTTTATGGTACCTATAACAACCATGTGGCCAGAAGAGACCGTAAAATGTTGTTGAGCCGTAAGGAATTGCGAAAAATTGAAGGAGCTTCCAAGAACAGTGGCTTTACGATTGTGCCAATTCGTTTGTTTATCAATGATAAAGGCCTGGCCAAAGTGGTTATCGCAGTCGCAAAGGGTAAAAAAGAATACGACAAGCGTCATTCCATCAAGGAAAAAGAAGACAAACGGGAGATGGACCGTTTATTCAAGAAATAGGAATGGGAACTCACTTGGAAAGGGTATGGTTGTGCATCAAGAATGCATTGCCTAAGTCTGCCAGAACTTGTATCTGGCTGTTAAAGATTATATTGCCCATCTCTTTATTGGTCAGATTGCTTGAGTATTCGGGCTGGTTGGCCGAAATATCCGGATTCCTTTCTCCGTTATTCTCTCTTGTTGGATTACCCGGCGAGACAGCTATCATTTTTATAACGAGTACTTTTGGCCCGCTGTACGCGCCTATCGCATTAATTACTTCGATGTCTTTGGGACTAAGAGAGGCAACCATCCTTGCAATAATGTGCCTGGTATCACACAACCTCATTGTGGAATCGTCTATACAGGCAAAAACAGGTTCTTCTTTCTGGGGAATGACCATCCTGCGTTTATCGATGAGCTTTCTGATTGCCTTTACCTTAAATATGGTTCTTCCTGAATGGAGCGGACAAACAGTAGGGAAGGCATTGGCAGCTACCCAGGATACAAGTTTAAAAGAGGTGCTTATCCTTTGGATTACCGGATCCATGTCGGTAATAATCACAATTTTGCTGATTGTAACAGGCTTGATGATTCTGCACAATGTATTGGATGAATTCCGGCTCATGAAAAAACTGTCCGACCTATTTGCTCCTTTGATGAAGATTTTCGGTCTGCCCCGCGATGCCGCTTTCTTGTGGTTGGTAGGGAATGTTGTAGGTCTTGCCTATGGCGGAGCGATTATGGTTGAGCAGATGCAATTAAAAAAGCTTACGCAAAAGGAAGGCCATCTGTTGAATCATCATTTAGCTGTCTCTCATTCATTACTAGAAGATACTGTTATATTTGTTGCTATTGGAATTCCGGCTCTTTGGATACTTGGAACCCGGTTGCTTTTTGCAATCGTTGTGGTTTGGGGCAGGAGGCTATACAACTTTATATACAGCCGTAATGTTATAAAAAGACCTTTGAAAGGTTGACAAGCTTTTTTGTTTCGGCTTGTAAATATTGAAACATCTCCCGATTAATTATAGCAACATATGAACAAGCAAACTTTTTTACGACTCCTTGAAGAGCGTATCCTCATTCTTGATGGAGGAATGGGTACGATGATTCAGGGATATCGTTTAGGCGAAAACGATTACCGCGGCACACGCTTTGCGGACATTCCCGGACAGGTGAAGGGAAATAACGATATGCTCTCTGTTACTCAACCGGAAATTATCAAGACAATTCATCGTCAGTATCTGGAAGCAGGTGCCGATATTTTTTCTACCAATACATTCAATGCGAACGGTATTTCCATGGCGGAATACGGTATGCAGTCGTACGTGCGTGAAATTAATCTGGGTGCAGCAGGTATTGCCCGTGAGGTAGCCGATGCATTTATGAAGGAACATCCTGATAAAACTATATTTGTTGCCGGTTCTGTAGGTCCTACAAACAAAACAGCCTCAATGAGTCCGGATGTTAGTAATCCTGCCTACCGGGCCGTTTCCTATATGGATTTATATAACGTCTATAAAGAACAAGTAGAAGCGCTGGTGGATGGCGGTGTAGACATTATTTTGTTTGAAACAACATTCGATACCTTGAATGTGAAAGCCGGGCTGGAAGCGGCCGAGGTTGTATTGAAAGAAAAGGGTAAAGATCTGCCTATTATGCTGTCGCTTACTTTGGCCGGACAAGGAGGACGCACTCTTTCCGGACAGACTTTGATGGCATTTCTGGCTTCTGTACAACATACCAATATTGTAAGTATCGGTCTGAACTGCTCTTTTGGAGCTGCCGATATGAAGCCTTATCTGCAGGAACTTGCAAAATATGCCCCCTGTTATGTAAGTGCTTACCCTAATGCGGGTTTGCCAAATAGCTTGGGTGAATACGATGAAACTCCCGAAACGATGGCTGGACACATCAAACCCTTTGTGGATGAACAGCTAATAAATATAATTGGCGGATGCTGCGGTACTACTCCAGCGCATATTGCCCGTTATCCGGAACTTGTAAAGGGAGCCAAGCCCCGAAAACCGACACCCAAACCGGACTGCCTGTGGTTATCTGGCCTGGAACTGTTGGAAGTTAAACCGGAAAATAATTTTGTGAATATCGGCGAACGTTGTAATGTTGCCGGCTCCCGTAAATTCTTGCGTCTTATTAAAGAGGGAAACTACGAAGAGGCTCTTACTATTGCACGTAAGCAGGTAGAAGATGGAGCCCAGATAATCGATGTAAATATGGATGATGGAATGTTGGATGCCGTAAAGGAGATGACCACATTTCTGAATCTGATTGCCGCCGAACCGGATATAGCCAAGGTACCTTTAATGATAGACTCTTCTAAATGGGAGGTCTTAGAAAAAGGGTTGCAGTGTGTACAAGGAAAGAGTATTGTTAATTCAATCAGTCTAAAGGAAGGAGAAGCCGAATTCCTTTCACATGCCCAGCGTGTTAAACAGTTAGGTGCTGCAGCTGTGGTTATGGCTTTTGATGAGACCGGACAGGCAGATACTTTCGAGCGTAAAATGGAGGTGTGTAGCAGGGCTTACCGCCTGTTGGTGGATAAGCTTGACTTTAATCCTCATGATATAATATTTGATCCGAATGTGCTGGCTATCGCTACCGGTATGGAAGAGCATAACGGATATGGTCTTGCTTTTATTCAGGCAGTGGAGTGGATTAAGAAGAATCTGCCCGGAGCCAGAGTAAGCGGTGGTATCAGCAATTTGTCGTTTTCTTTCAGAGGAAATAATTATGTGCGTGAGGCAATGCATGCCATCTTCCTGTATCATGCAATTGGAAAAGGGATGGATATGGGTATTGTGAATGCATCGGAAGCTGTAAGTTACGATGATATTGAACCTGGCTTCCGTACATTAGCTGAGGATGCTATTCTGAACCGCCGCCCCGAAGCCATGGAGGAGCTGATTAATTTTGTTCAGAATCTGAAGGTTGAGAAAGAGGGTGCGACGGAAGACAAACATGAAGCCTGGCGAGAGGGTACATTGGAAGACCGTCTGGTTCACGCGTTGGTTAAAGGAATTGGCGATCACCTGGAAGCCGACCTCCAAGAGGCGCTTGCAGCTTATCCTAAAGCGGTCGATATCATTGACGGACCTCTTATGAAAGGGATGAATATTGTAGGAGATCTCTTTGGAGCCGGTAAAATGTTTTTGCCACAAGTTGTAAAAACGGCCCGAACCATGAAGAAGGCTGTTGCAATTCTGCAGCCTGCCATCGAATCGGAAAAAATGGCCGGCGGTGCTTCTAAGGCCGGGAAAGTGGTATTTGCCACGGTGAAGGGTGATGTTCATGATATTGGAAAAAATATTGTATCTATTGTACTTTCATGCAACAATTACGAAGTGATTGATCTGGGTGTGATGGTGCCTGCCGATGTTATTATAAAGAAGGCAATAGAAGAGCAGCCGGACTTTGTTTGTTTAAGCGGACTTATCACACCTTCACTTGAAGAGATGGCTCATGTGGCTTCCGAAATGGAGAAAGCGGGATTATCCATCCCGATGATGGTGGGTGGTGCTACTACATCCAGACTTCACACAGCCTTGAAGATTGCGCCACATTACAGTCACCCGGTGATACATGTGTTGGATGCATCACAAAATCCCATTATTGCCTCTAAATTTACCAATAAGGATTCGAGGGACGAGTTTGTAACTCAATTATATAGTGATTACGAAGCGTTACGACAGTCTTTTGCTGCCAAAAAGGAGGTACTTGTTCCGCTGACAGAAGCAAGGGAAAAGCATATTCCAATTGATTGGAAATCGTATGAACCTTTTGTGCCTAATCAAAAAGGAGTACACGTATTACCCTATATTCCGGTGGAGGAGATTATTCCATATATCCACTGGACCTTTTTCTTCAGTGCATGGAGATTGAACGGACGTTTTTCTGAAATTACGAAATTACATGGTTGTGATGCCTGCCGGGCTTCCTGGTTGGCAGATTTCCCTGAAGCCGACAGAGCCAAAGCGGCCGAAGCCATGCAGTTATATAAAGATGCTGTCCGGATGCTTGATAAACTGGTAGAGATGAAAGCCGAGTTTGTTAAAGCGGTTTATGGATTTTTCCCGGCAAACAGTGAAGGAGATTCTGTGCTGATTGATGGTGTAAAGTTCCCGATGCTCCGTCAGCAGGTTAAACGTGAAGATGAAATATATAAATCATTGGCCGATTATATTATGCCTGCTACCGAAGGTAGAACGGATTATATCGGGGCATTTGTAGTTACCGCCGGTGCCGGAGCCGATTATTTGCAAAATAAGTATGAAGAAGAGGGTGATACTTACAAAGCCATGCTGTTGCAAACGCTGACCGATCGTATGGCAGAAGCGGCCACCGAATATCTGCATGAAAAGGTACGCAAGGAATATTGGGGCTATGCAGCCGACGAATCATTCACAATGGCCGATTTGTACAGAGTGAAGTATCAAGGCATCCGACCGGCTATCGGTTATCCGTCGTTACCGGATCAGCTGCAGAATTTCACGTTGGATGAACTTCTTAACATGTCGCAAATAGGAGTGAAGCTCACAGAAAATGGAGCCATGGCACCTACCGCTACGGTTAGTGGATTGTTTTTTGCTCACCCGGAATCTAATTATTTCCAGATTGGAAGTATAGACAAAGAACAAGTGGACGATTACGCCGCACGGAGAGGATTAAACGAAATGGAAATTCGTAAGATGTTGGGACGTAATTTTAATCAGATGTAATAGGGTTGTAAAGACATATTACAGTAAGATTGAAAAAGAATATAGGCACTGCTACCGATTTGAATAGGTAGCAGTGCTTTTTTCATATAATACTTTTATTTTTTTCAATACGAAGAACTATTCGTTTGTCAGCTGTGTCCTTTGCGTTTGTCATATGTTGAATGCAAAGTAGACAGCTGGATACCTTGCGTTCAACATATGACAAACGAATAGTGTATAACGATGAAAAAAATAGATTGTAGTTATGAAAAGAAAAGTTCACGGCAGTCTTGTAAATAGTTAGTGTTATATAACTTTTGCTGATATCTAAAATGCTTTATGCCGGATGGATATAATAATAAAGAAAAGGTGAAGGATATTGCCTGCTCATTGTTGTTTTAAGTGGTTGATAACTAGTGATATGGCTTTAAAAGTGAAGGATGTGAAGGGTAGTAAAATAATTAAACTAGTTGTGTTGATCCTGGGCGGGGTGAGCGTAGATTTGCCAGCAGATACAAAAAAAGGTCCTTCAAATTTATGAAGGACCTCTTTTAGTTGTTGCGGAGGCAAGACTCGAACTTACGACCTTTGGGTTATGAGCCCAACGAGCTACCACTGCTCCACTCCGCGATATATGTTTGTTATTTGATAACGGGTGCAAAGGTAGGGAATAATCTTTATAAAACAAATTAATTGCAACTTTTTTTTAATATACTTGGTAGATACAATCTTTTTTGAGTACTTTGCGCACAGTTTCAATCAAAATGTGCAATACGATGCCTATTACAGTTTCAAAAACACGTGACATGTTAGTGGATGTGGCCAGACAATTGTTTGCTCGCTCTGGGGTGGATAATACAACCATGAATGATATTGCACAGGCTTCCCGCAAGGGAAGGCGTACGCTATACACCTATTTTAAGAGCAAAAATGAGATTTATATGGCTGTGGTTGAGTCCGAGTTGGATTCATTGTATAAAACGCTGTTAAGCGTAGCCAGTAAAGATATTCCGGCAGATGAAAAGATTATCACCTTTATTTATACACGCCTGGATGCTATTAAGGCTTTGGTATTCCGTAACGGAACACTAAAGGCCACATTCTTTCGTGACATCTGGAGAGTGGAGAAGGTCCGAAAGAATTTTGACATCCGTGAAACAGAAATAATTGAAGGAATTCTTAACGAAGGTGTAGCCCAGGGAATTTTTAAGATGCCGGATACACATATCACTGCAGTTGTACTGCATCATGCTTTTAAAGGTCTGGAAGTACCCTATATCAGAGGATTGATGGGCGACAATGTATCACAACGTCTGCAAAGAAAAGACAACGTGATGAATTTGATATTCAACGGAATCAAGATAAAGAAAAATTAGAAAACATGTTTATTAATGCAACAGGGTTTTATGTGCCCGAAGAGAGGGTGGATAATTCATATTTTTATAAGGTAAACGGATTGACAAGTGAGTGGATATTTCAACGTACGGGTATACTAACTAGATCGAAGGCAAAACCTGAAGAGAATGTTACGACCATGGGCCTCGAAGCAATTGAAAATGCTTTGCCTAAATTACCCTATGATATCACGGAAGTCGATCTCATTATATCTGCATCCTATTCTCCTTACGATACAGTGGCAACAGCAGCCCATGTGGCACAGCAGAAATACAACATACAAAATGCGAAAGCATTGTATCTTTCGTCTGCCTGTTCTTCTTTTGTAAATGCGTTGGAAGTGGTGGAAGGATATTTCGCAATGGGAAAAGCAACGAAAGCGTTGATTATATCGGGCGATAAAAATTCGGCTTACAGCAATGAGCATGATCCCAAAGCCGGACATCTGTGGGGTGATGCCGCTGCAGCTTTTTTTATTTCTAAAGAGCCTGTTACCGGTAAGGAACCTAAAATTTTGGAAATATACACCGAAGGACTGGGACATATCAGTAACGGACCCGAAGGAGTGATGCTCCGTCCCTGCGATGGTGGAATTTCGATGCCTCACGGAAAGGATGTGTTCATTCAAGCATGTACCTACATGCCTAAAAATGCGCTTTATTTGTTAGATAGGAATGGCTATACGGTGAACGATCTTACCTATTTTATAGGACATCAGGCCAATATGCGTATCATGTCTAATATAGCGCGTCAGCTGGAGATTCCGGAAGATAAAATCCTTTCAAATATCGAAGAGTTGGGAAATACAGGTTCTGTAAGCTCTGCATTGGTGTTTGCGCAAAATGATTCAATTTATAAAGAAGGAGATCTGATTGTGCTTACTGTTTTTGGTGGAGGCTATTCTGCCGGTTCTTGTTTGATAAAGTGTTAAACATATAAATATAAATGTTATGAAATTATTGGAAGGAAAAGTAGCTATCGTAACTGGAGCTGCCCGTGGTATCGGTAAGGCGATTGCATTAAAGTTTGCAGCAGAAGGAGCTTCCGTTGCTTTTACAGATTTGGCTGTTGACGACAATGCTCTGGCAACAGAAAAAGAGATAGCAGCTATGGGCGTTAAAGTGAAGGCTTATGCTTCTAACGCTGCCAATTATGAAGATACGCACAATGTGGTTGACCAGATTGTAAAAGATTTCGGACGTGTAGATGTGTTGGTTAACAATGCAGGTATTACTCGTGACGGTTTGATGATGCGTATGACAGAGCAACAATGGGATATGGTTATTAACGTAAACCTGAAGTCGGCTTTCAACTTTGTACACGCCATTACTCCTGTAATGATGAAACAAAAAAGTGGCAGCATTATTAATATGAGCTCTGTAGTGGGTGTTTCCGGAAATGCCGGACAGTGTAATTATTCGGCCTCTAAAGCTGGTATGATCGGTTTGGCCAAGAGTATTGCCAAAGAGGTAGGTTCTCGTGGAATCCGTGCCAATTGTATCGCTCCGGGATTTATCATTACAGAGATGACCGCTGTGCTTACTGAAGAGGTAAAGGCAGAATGGGCAAAGAATATTCCGCTTCGTCGTGGAGGTACTCCGGAAGATGTGGCTAATGTTGCGACCTTCCTGGCATCCGACTTATCTTCTTACGTAAGTGGTCAGGTGATCCATGTTTGTGGTGGAATGAATATGTAATATGGAAGTTATCTACGAAGATAATCATCTGATTGCTGTAAATAAGACCTGCAGGGAAATTGTTCAAGGCGATAAAACCGGTGATACCCCACTTTCGGAGATATTAAAGGCTTGGTTGAAGGAGAAGTATGCCAAACCGGGAAATGTTTTTGTGGGAGTGGCACATCGTTTGGATCGTCCGGTTTCGGGATTGGTATTGTTTGCCAAGACCAGTAAGGCGCTTGCCCGTTTAAACGAGATGTTTCGTACCGGGGATATTAAAAAGACCTATTGGGCCATTGTGAAAAATAGTCCGCCTACAGAAGAAGGTACGTTGGAACATTGGTTGGTAAGGAACGAAAAGCAAAACAAAAGCTACGCTTATACGGAAGAAAAGCCCAATTCCAAAAAGGCTATCTTACATTATAAGCTGCTCGCACGATCGGATAATTACTACTTGCTGGAAGTCGACCTTAAAACTGGCAGACATCATCAGATACGGTGTCAGCTGGCTAAAATGGGTTGTCCTATTAAAGGCGATTTAAAGTACGGTTCTGAACGATCCAATAAGGATGGCGGGATTAGTCTCCATGCACGCAAAGCCCAATTTATTCATCCGGTCTCTAAAGAGCCGGTAGAAATAGTGGCGTCGGTTCCGGATGACTCTCTGTGGAAAGGAATAACAGCTTCGTTGATTTAATAAATAACGGGTATCTATAAATAGTAGATACCCGTTTTTGTTTGCTATTATGTGCTTGTTACTGTTTTTACCATTTGGATATAAATACCCTGGGATTTACATTCAGAGATACCCATCCCCAGTCCTGCCATGAATCCTGACTGCCTCCTTTATACATTTCCATGGTAGCGGTTCCGAAATAAACCGAGTATCCTCCCGATAATTTTACATCTTTACGTATTTGCCAATCGATGGTTAAATCAAGTTCGCTGCCCAGGCTTTTACCCAGATCGCTGGTAAGCCATCTGTCTTTAGGGTCTGTTGTTGACGAAAATAAGTGATAGTTTGCCTGAAGCACCACATCTTTAGAGGCTTTGAATGAAACTCCCAGCTGGTTGTCCCATAGTCCCGGAGCCATACCGGAAAGAAATCCGGATGCATAGTAATAATCCATTGCCCCGTAAAATTTGTGATGAGTTCCGTAAAGCGGATTGAATGCTTTGTAAGTCCCTTCCGCTGGGTGGTTGTCGCCGCTAAGCCAGTCGCTGCCCAGGGTAAGTTTCCATGTATCGTTGAGTTTGTAGTCGGCTTTTAAAGCCCACATCCAGGCTTCTACATTTTGTTTTTGTGCATTTTTCCCGGTCTGATAATAAAATGTACCGTAAAGGTTCCAGTCGGATGTTACAAAATTAAGATTGGTACCCATCGTCTGCATATATTTAACATCTACAGACGAAGAGCTTGCGCTACCCGGTACCAGCCCCAGATTAAGGAACAGGGCCGATATATTGAACTTTTTGCCAATTTGTTCCTTGTACCAAAGTCCCTGCATGGTTTTATAGGGTTGAGCGTCGGTATAACTATAGTCCATTCCGGCATATGGTTCTGTTTTCTGATTATAGGCGAGAAGCAAGTGCGCAGAACGGATGTTGTTTTCGTATCCTACTTTAAGTGCATCGTGCCATCTGCCGGAAGTGTTCCAGTCCAATGTGCCTAAGATACGGTCGTCGTCGTAAGAAAGTTGTTGCCTACCTGCCTTAACGAAAAATCCGTTACCGAAGGGTAGCTGCAACCAGGCTTCGTTTAGCATGAACCGTCCCTCTTTTTCAATTTGCGGGTCTTGCCCCCATACGCCAACATGCTGGCCGGAAAGCTTCATGATAAGGTCGCTCCGCTTATATTCCATGGAAAGGCGAGCGCGGGTGTTGACAAAAAAAACGGCACCGTCTCCGGCATCACGGGGGAATAAGGTCCCGTTCCGGTATTCAGCCCGCGGACGTATCTGAGTACTGATACTGAATTCTTCCTGTGCATGCAAAGCTGTGCCTGTAACTAACAGAGCACATACAACAAAGAGTTTGACCGGTGTTTTCATTTTGAGCGTCGTTTAATGGTTTCACATGTTATATACATGAATGCTGTTTCCTTGTGCTGCTGGCAGGTAATTGATGCCAAACCAGCACATTTGAAGCAGTAAAAAGGCAAAAATAAGTATTATCAGTGCCGGTGTATTTTGCGAGGTATGGTGGCTCCGGTAATGTATGTAGATAAGGTATCCCAACCAGGTAGCGGCAGCCCATGTCTCTTTAGGGTCCCAGCTCCAATAATGTCCCCATGCTTCCTTGGCCCAGATTGCTCCAAACAACATCCCGATGGTAAGAAAAGCTTCGCCAACGTACACCAGATTATCACACATTTCCATCGATGTAGAGTCTACTGTTTTCTGTTTCCAAAGTAGATAAACAGCTACAACAAAGGCTGCTCCCAGTACAGCATAGGCAAACATATAGACAATAACGTGCGGTGCAAACCAGGGGCTTTGCAGTGCCGGCATAAGAGTTTTGTTATGTATCTCCGGTTTAAGTAGATTTATAAAGCAGAATACAATAGCCATCAGGGTACTGAAAGAAAGTATCCAGCGATACCTCCATCTCACAAAGGTGATTACCCCCACAACGGGCAGGAAGAAGGAATACCATAAACGGGTTTCTCCCATCGTACGCAACGGCGGACGCTCCAGGGATATCCACATTCCTAAAATAAAAAGAAAGAAAATAAGAATACCTCCGCAGGTAAGCAATACAGGCAACTTCCAACCTTTTTGCTTAGATGCAGCAACAGCCCCGGCAATCCAGCACAGGGAGGAGGCAATCACAAACCAGACAAAATAATCCCAACTCATATATTCATTTTCCCAATTTTAGCACAAGCAAACAGATAGACCGATCCGAGCAGCATCATTATTATTCCTATATAAACAACCGGCAACCACGGATCGCGCACCAGTTCGAAAGTACTTTTCCTGCTCCACTTGCCCATGGACTCGTCATAACTCAATTGATATATTTTCCATCCGTTCACCTTGATTGGTTTATTTACTTCGATCGTGGCCGGAATACTTTTGCCATCTTCAGTAAAGATGGTGACTTCCGAAACATATCGTTTAGGTTCCAGGGGTGGCATTACCAGACTGTGCTGATTATCTAATTCAAGAGCCTGATGTGGAAACATAAAACTTCCGTAGCTGATCCATCCTTCTTTTACAATACCTGTTTTTAACTGTTTTGCCTTTACAAAGACCGCAGATGTAGCTCCTTCGTTCTGGAAGGGCACATACTTTCCCTTAACCCAGGCAGCCATGGGTAAATATTGTGTTCCTGAAAGTTGCCAGTCCATTAATCTTCCCTGAAGCGAATCATTCTCCATGGCGAGCATGGATGGATTGCCGCTTGGAAGTGTCATGCCTGTTGTATTATCAATAACCATCACTTTGGGAGGATATTCTTCGATGGAGAATTTCTCCAGCTGAATAGCCAACGGAAGTTCGGTAATATTGCCTTTGCTATCGGTAGCCCGCCACTCCGGAGTACCCGTTTGAGTAATCATATGTAATCTTTGCAAATCGCCGCTACCCAGGATCGCACCCCATAAGGCTATGGATAAACCGGCATGGTTTAACAAAAAACCGATATTCCCTGTCTTGTATTTTAGCGTTTTGCGCAGGGTGGTCAGCAGCAACACCGTGAGCATATAAAGAAATATGAGTACAAACGACCAGGAGTTGGTTAGCTGTCTGAATCCTAAACTTGTGAGAAAATCCTTTTCTTCAACTGAAGCTCCTTGTGGAGTCTGGGCGGTAACTCCCATAATGAGCACCATGACCAGAAACGCTACAATTGATGTAATGCTGGCTTCCATACCCGAAAGCCATCGGATAGCTGCGCTTTTCTTTTTGTTCAAATGCAATACGATCATACAAACCATATAAAATATTCCAAATAATAGATTGATTGGATATTGAAACAGGTTTGCATTAACGGGACCGATAGTAAACTGAAGGGCTGTACCGGTAATGAACAGTCCGGAACAAATTACAGCACCTTCAGCGTATCCCCAAGGTTGTTTCCACATAGATTAATTTTTTACAATAAGTCGGTTATTTGCTTTGGCTTTCTTAAGCCATTCGGGTACGATGGTTTTCATGAATTCATCTTTTTGTTTTCTCTCAGTAGCCATATCTAATCCAATGTAAGCTTGTGCTTTTTCTTTCGTGGATATGTCTGGCATGGGTACATCGCCGCTAAATCCTAACGAGGCCAGTACTTTTGCTGTGGATAGGCGGGCTTGCATCGCATGGTCTAATCCGTGACCAAGAATGCGTTGGAATTCCTGTGGAGCATGGAATGACCCTCCGTGAGAGGCTACGGCAAAGTCCCAACGCCATTGTGCAGCTCGCAGGGCTTTCATGACCGGTTTCATTTGCGTTTCACTTGCTCCCTTTTCCCATGCAAATTTGGCTTCTATGTGGGCGGTAGCTAATTCACTCTCCAGTCGGTTTCGTATCTCGTTTGCTTTGCGCTGACGATCGTATACGTTGTTACGCAATGTTTCTTCAGATTCACGGTGACAAACCTGACAGGTACGGTCGATCATTGCCAACGGACTTTGAATATGATGATCGCTGAACTTAACGCCCCCTTCACTCATATATGGCATATGACAGTCGGCACACGCCACCCCACGCTGAGCGTGGATACCCATTTGGGATAATTCATAATCGGGATGCTGCGCTTTCAGCATCGGAGCTTTACTAAGTGTATGGGTGTAATCGGCATAATCGCTTTCATCGTAATATGCTTCCATTGTTTCAACAGTCATCCCTTTATCCCATGGGAATGTGAGGTATTTGCCGTCGCCTTTGAAAAAATACTCTACGTGGCATTGTGCACATACCAACGAACGCATCTCCTGTAACGAGGCCTTTTTGATATCCTTGCCTTGTCTTTCGAATGCTTCAATTAGTCCGGGTCTGCTTATCTGCAGATTCATATTCTCAGGCTCATGGCAATCGGCACATCCGATCGGATTTACGATTTCACTACCCAGGGCACCCCATTTGGTTTTATAAAAATTCTCCACACCCAGAGATTGCATCATACGGGGAACATCCGGACTCTTGCAAGTCCAGCAGGTTGCAGGTTGCGGACCGTCTGTATCCGATACCGGTGCTCCGGTGCGGAGGGTATGTATAATATCTTCTACTGCATGCATATGGCCACGAGGAGTGGAGTAATCCTTTGCAAAGGCATAGCCAGCCCAAAGAATTACCATGTCGGGGCGCTGTGCAAGCACATCTACCATCTGATTTCCGTTAAACTCACTTTGAAAGCTTGTATCAGCTGTTTGTAGCCAGGTGTTGTACTCCCTGGGATAGTTGTCGGCAAACAGTTCATTCCTTGATTCTATACCTTTTATTTCGGTTTTCTTGTTGTTGAAAATAGTTACTATCTCGGCTCGTCGTTCATTGATGGATGCTGCCAGCATACCTAATACAAATACTACGATCATGCTTCCTGCAAACAGGAGCCAGCCTTGCCATGCTTTAATTTTCTTTTCCATAATTGTGAAAGTATTATCAGGTTTTATTTTTTATCATTAAGTATTTTCTTCAGCCAGTTGGGAGTATCAGATTTAGGATAGGGTACAAGTGCATTGGGAGTGGATGATAAGCTGTTGGTTCCTCCGTGAGGAATGTCACGGTGACAGTCCCAGCATGCTTTGCCTTCGCCGGCTTTGGCCATCTCATAATTCATTCGCCCGGTTTTTACCAACTCGGTGTTGAGTTGTGTATGACAACGAATGCAGTTTTCCATGATAACATTGGCACTTTCGTCTATTGCCTGAATTACCTGAGCCTCTCCTCTGATGGCAAAAATGGATGCATGACGCATTCCGTCTTTGCCTTTAAAGTAGTATTTGCGGAATACATTGTCTTGGGGAACATGGCAATCGTTGCATGTGGCATTTCTTCCATGCGAGCTGTGGTTCCATGTGGCATAAAAAGGTGCCATGATGTGACAATTAACACAGGTGGCCGGTTCGTCAGACAGATAACTGGCTGCTCTTGAAGCATACACTGTGTAGAATCCTAATCCGAAAAGAACACCCAACATTATTATGGCGGTTAATTTCCATCGTCTGTTTGGGAGAATCTGATTGATGAGAGTGGCTATCTTCATACGTCATTCTCTTTAGTTGTGGTTACAATTGGCGTAAAGATGCGACTTGTTAATCAATTAATTTGTAATAAATATTACAAAAGTCAAAGAATCTGTTGTTTAAGTGAAAATAATAATCTATATTTGACCGAGTACATAGTACTTATAAAGTAATTTGTTTCCTTATTTTCTGATCTCATGGATATAAACGACCTTTTTACAATCCCCCTTTTTGACTCCATACCTCCTGAAAAGCGTGAAGTTTTTTTGTTCGGACTGGATTATACGGTTTCCATTCTTGAAAAAGGAGAACTGGTAGCACGTTCGGGTGATTTATGTAAGCATTTATATCTTTTGATGAAAGGAAAAGTTAAAACAGAAATGGTTGATGGATCCGGTGCCGTGCTTCGGATTGAGACAATATATGCTCATCGCCCTTTGGCCCCGGCTTTTCTTTTTGCCGAGAACAATCGTTTCCCTGTAACAGTTACGGTGCTGGAAGATGCCGAAATTGTATTAATTAGTCGTGATTCAGTATTAACTGCTTTGCTGCAATACGAATCCTTTCTCAAAAAGTTTCTGTTATTGAATGCCGAATGCATGAAATGTCTGACAGATAAATTACATTTGCTAGCGTATAAAACGATTCGAAGCCGACTTATCTTTTACCTGCTTGATAAGGCAAAAAAAGGCGCTTCATCTTTTGTTATGAAAGAGACTCAACAGGAGTTGGCCGACTATTTCGGGGTCACCCGTCCGGCTCTTGCTAAAGTGCTTTACGAACTGATGGAAGAGGGGTTGATCCGACAAGAAAAGAGACAGATTTTCATTACTGATAAACAGGCGTTACACCGTGAAATCTTGTAAGTGTCTGAATAAATATTAGTTAGGTATTTGGTGGTCTCGGGTTTTTTACTTATATTTGCATTATCATATTATAAAGCAGGTTTTTTTGTTAGTAAGAATTGCATTTTTGGTTTGTTCCGAATCTAATTTCTTGATACTTCATAAGCCTTTTTTTCGCTTAATCTTCATACCTGCTTTTATCACATTTTATTAATCTGCCGGAAGCTGAACTTTAGCTTGTTCAGTGTGGAATTAGTATGGCTTCGTCCGGCCTAAAACAACTACTTTATGAGATATAAAGAGCTAGTATTATTGTTTTTTTTATCAACTTCAATTGCAGCAAATGCACAATCAAAACAAGACACTCCAAAGCTAACTGTGGGAGGAGCTTTGCGTTTCAATTACAACTATTCCGATTGGAAGGAGGGGAGTAAGGACCGAGGCGGTGATTTTGGATTTGATGTTTTCAGAATTGATGTAGATGCAGCTTATAAAAAAATTATACTTGATGCTGAATACCGTTTCTATTCAAAGAGTTCGGGAGGAGGTATGCTGAAATCCGGATGGTTAGGATATACATTTACACCGCAGGATCAGATTCAAATCGGATTAACCCGCGTTCCTTTTGGTATCACTCCTTATAATTCGCATAGTTATTTTTTTCAGATTAATTACTATGTAGGATTGGAAGATGATTCGGATATGGGGATCAAATACATACATAAAGATAATAAATGGGAGTACTCGCTTGCATTCTTTAAGAATGCTGAGGAGTTGGATTTTGGATCTGCTTCTCCTGTATCGGACAGCCGGTATGCGTATGATGTAGCAGGAAGCAACAAGGAAAATAATCAGTTGAACGGTCAGCTTTACTTTTCCTTTGGAGATCAATATCTCAAGCATCGATTGGGGGTGTCTGCAATGATAGGAGGTTTATACAATATTGAGACCGGTCGTAACGGAAATCACAATGCTTTTGCAATTCACTATGAATTAAATGTAAAACGTTGGGATCTGAAACTACAGTTGGCTTCGTACGACAAGAATCCGGAAAACAAAGAAGATGATTCAAAAGATGTGGTGACGATGACTGCTTATGGGGCTCCCTATGCAGTTGCTGCAAAAGCAAATTTATATACTGCAGGTCTTTCTTATACGCTTCCTGTCGATCTGGGACCCATTTCAAGCTTGAAGTTCTACAACGATTTTGGTTGGATGGACAAGAGGGTAAAACGATTTAAGGACAGTTTTCAAAATGTTACTGGATGCATGATTACAGCAGGTGGTGTATATGCCTATGTTGATTATGCTTTGGGAAAAAATCATGCTTGGCTAGGACCGGAATGGACTAATGCATTTGCCTATGGAGGTGATAGCAACTCGTGGCACGGAAGAGCAAATATAAATCTGGGGTATTACTTTTAATAAAGATTACAATGAATAATAAAATAGAAATAAAAAATCTTTCCATCATTTTTGGTCACGATAAATCAAAAGCTCGTAGGCTGATAATGGAAGGAAAAAATAAATCGGAGATTTTAAAATCAACCGGATGTACGGTGGCCGTACGTAATGCAAACCTGGAAATCAGAGAAGGAGAAGTATTTGTTGTTATGGGATTATCCGGTAGTGGAAAGTCTACATTGCTACGATGCATCAATCGGTTGAATGAACCCACTCTGGGAGAGGTTTACATAAATGGCGAAAACATTACCCGAAAATCCGATAAGGAGTTACAACAGCTGCGTCGTACAGAGTTGGCGATGGTTTTTCAGCATTTTGGTTTATTGCCGCATCGTACAGTATTAAGTAATATAGCTTTTGGACTGGAGTTGCAAGGTGTACCTAAAGTTGAGCGCGAGAAAAAAGCATTACGTACCGTTGGACTGGTTGGTCTAAAGGGGTACGAGAATCAACGGGTAAACGAACTGTCCGGAGGAATGCAACAGCGGGTTGGCTTGGCCAGGGCTTTAGCAAACGATGCATCAGTGTTATTGATGGATGAGGCTTTTTCGGCACTGGATCCTCTTATTAGGGAACAGATGCAGGATGAATTACTCCAACTGCAAGCATCCATGCAAAAGACCATTGTATTTATCACCCATGATTTGCATGAGGCAATCAAATTGGGTGACCGAATTGCAATTATGAAAGATGGGGAAGTGGTTCAGGTGGGAACTCCAGAAGAAATCCTTACAGAACCGGCAAACGATTATGTAGAACGTTTTGTAGAGAATGTAGGCAGGGGACGTATCATTACCGCATCTTCCATTATGAAAACGAAACCTGTGGTGGCACGTCTTAAAAAAGAGGGACCGGAGGCAATTATCCGTAAAATGCGTGAAAAGAATTTATTTGTTTTACCGGTAGTGGGTACTGATGGTCAGTTTCTGGGTGAGGTGTCTTTAAAAGATGTGGTGAGCTTGAGAAAACAGGGAATCAAAGAGATTGATTCAGTAGTGACTAGTGAAGTACCTTCGGTGCTGGAGTCAACAACGGTTGAGGATATGCTGACTTTATTACCGAAAATTAAACAAGTAATACCTGTGGTAAGTGATTCCAATAAATTATTGGGTGTGGTATCGCCTTCGTCAATTATTATTGAAATGACAGGGAAAGATCAAAAAGAGATTAATCAAATTATTCAAAATGCAATTGATTTATGATTCAGATAGGAAAATATATAGAGATGGCCATTCAATGGCTTACGGAAAATTTTGCTCCATTCTTTGATGCTGTAAATTCCGGGATTGGTGGAGGAATTGATATTTTTAACCAGGCTTTGCTTTGGATACCTTTTTATCTTTTTATTATTCTTTTTACCGTATTGGCCTGGTTTAAAGCTGGAAAAGGTACTGCAATTCTTACTTTTTTTGGACTGTTCCTGATTTATGGGATGGGGTTCTGGACGGAAACGATGGAGACCTTAGCCCTGGTCTTGTCTTCTACCTCTATTGCTTTGATATTAGGTGTGCCATTGGGTATTCTTACGGCACGTAATCCTAAAATTTCAAAAGTGATGCGACCTGTTTTGGATTTAATGCAAACAATGCCTGCCTTTGTTTATCTGATTCCGGCAGTTCTCTTTTTTGGTCTCGGTCCGGTGCCGGGAGCTTTTGCAACTATTATTTTTGCTATGCCTCCCGTTGTGCGCCTCACTGATCTGGGAGTTCGTCAGGTCCCGAAAGATATTGTGGAGGCAGCCCGATCTTATGGAGCTTCTCCGTCGCAGTTGTTATTGAAGGTTCAATTGCCGCTGGCATTACCCACCATTATGACGGGCGTGAATCAGACGATTATGATGTCTCTTTCCATGGTTGTGATTGCAGCAATGATTTCAGCGGGAGGACTTGGCGAGATTGTGCTGAAAGGTATTACCCAGATGAAAATAGGACTAGGTTTCGAAGGTGGAATTGCTGTAGTGATTCTTGCTATAGTGTTGGATAGGATCACTCAAGGATTAGCTAAAAATAAATGATAGGATTTAATTAAAAATATATGTATATGAAACGTTTTTTTATTGTTGTAGCGCTAAGCGTTATTATTGGTTTGTTAATGTTGGTTGCCGGTTGCTCGGACGTAGGAAATAAAAATGAGAAAAAGATTTCCATTGCCTATGCAAATTGGGCCGAAGGAATTGCAATGACTCATTTGGCAAAAGTTGCTTTGGAAGAGAAGGGATACGAAGTGTCTTTAAAGAATGCGGATATTGCTCCTATTTTTGCTTCTGTAGCAACGGGGAAGGCTGATGTATTTATGGATGCATGGATGCCCTTGACTCATGCAGATTACATGAATCAGTACGGGGATAAGCTGGAAGTATTAGGTGAGGCTTTTTCTAATGCCCGTATCGGCCTGGTTGTTCCTGCTTATGTGACCATTGATAGTTTGGATGAACTGAAGGGTGTAAAAGAAAAATTTGATGGAAGTATTATAGGAATCGATGCCGGAGCCGGAATTATGTCGGCTACTGAAAAGGCAATTGATGCTTATCAACTGGATATGAAGCTTCAATCTTCAAGCGGTCCTGCGATGAGTGCCTTGCTGAAAAAGTCGGTAGATGATAAGAAATGGATTGTTGTAACAGGCTGGACACCGCATTGGATGTTCTCACGTTATGATCTGAAATTTTTAAAAGATTCTAAATGCGTATTTGGTGATGCAGAGCGTATTGATATTATTGCTACAAAAGGTTTTTCAGAAAAAGACCCTTTAGCAGCCGGATTCTTCAGGAAATTTAATCTTACTAACGAACAGATGAGCGATTTGATGGGACATCTGGCAAACGACACTGTATCTGAAGCTGAAGGAGCAAAGATGTGGAAAGATAAAAACCAAGAGTTAGTGGAAGGATGGTTTAAATAATGTTTTACCGTTTTAGTAATCTTTCAACGCTATGGATGACTGCTAAAATGAGAAAAATACCTACCAGCCAGTAATGTACAGTCATGTTTGTAAAAGATACGCCAAATAGAACCAGTACAAAATTATTGAGCATCACAACAAAAGATATAAAGGTCAGCGTCGTAATGACGTTGACTTTTTTTGTAGCAATCATCTCTTTGATGCTGGCTTTGTTTTGCGAAATATGAATAAATATCATATGGAAAAAAAGTAAGAAGGAGAACTTTTGTACCTTACCTCCTTCATCCAACCATGTAGAAGCCAGATAAACAATCAGAAACAAGACAATGGAAACAAGGATTATTTGTTTACGCAAAGTTTTCTTCTCGGGTTGATTCTGTCCGGTTGTCATTCTTACTTTTTTATATGTTTAATGTTGTTATAATTCAGGGCGCTTTAGTTGTTCGTCCAGAAAAGTTAATATGCCTTGTATGTTGTCCGGATGAAACCAGTTGATTTCTTTATCACGCTTAAACCAAGTCATCTGCTTTCGGGCATACACACGGCTATTCCGTTTTATTTTTTCAATTGCAAAATCCAAAGGCCATTCACCGTCAAGATAATTAAACATCTCCTTATATCCAACTGTATTCAGGGAATTAAGGTGTTTATAAGGATATACATGGCGGGCTTCTTCAAGCAACCCATCACGCATCATCTGATCAACCCGGGCATTGATTCTGTCGCAAAGTTCTTCCCTATCGCGGGTAAGCCCGATTTTAATAATGCGAAAAGGACGTGTTTTTTTTGTGTTTGTACGTAGTTCTGAATAGGGTTTCCCTGTCATCAAACATATTTCAAGGGCGTGAATTACCCGTTTGTAATTATTGAGATCTACCTCGTTGTAATGTTGAGGGTCCAGTTGCTTTAAGTCTTCCCTAATCGGATCTAATCCCTCAACTTCATAACGCTTCATCAGGTTAGTCCGTATTTCCTGACTAACAGTTGGAAGTTCGTCGATACCATTGCAAACAGCATCAATGTACATCATGGAGCCTCCGGTCATTACAACATTGGATGTAGAGTGGAAAAGATTCTCCAGGCATAGCAGAACTTCTTCTTCAAACTGACTGGCATTGTAATAATCGGTGAGAGATAGTGTGCCTACAAAATAATGTTTAATACGGGCTAGCTGTTCGGCAGTGGGTGCTGCCGTTCCTATTACAAGCTCTTTGTACAACTGACGGGAATCCGCCGAAATAATAGGACTGCCTACATGTGATGCCACACGTAGGCTAAGTTCCGTCTTACCAACTCCGGTTGGTCCCAGTAAAACAATAAGCGTGTTCATCAAAAGCGCTCATCGTCAAACGGATTTTCCATCGGACCTTCTAGTCCGTCGAAGCCTTCTTTATCTAATTCGTCGATATCAAATTCTGAATCTCCGTAGAAATCTTCTCCTAAATCCTGCGTTCCACCTGCTTTAGGTGTAAAATCATCAAAAGACATAATCTGTACCGGAGGATTGCCAACAGATATCGAGCATTCCGGTTTATCCATATCTTTTCCGGGGATAATTTCCCTTAACTCCATAAAGAAGGCTCTTTCGGTCATATAATCGAATACATAGAGAAGTTTCTGATGTTCGTCTTCAAGCAACTCTTCTAAGCGTGTATCTTCCATTATATAGTTGTCTTCTTCCGAAGCAGTATCCATTTCAACCAGCGTAATTTCTGTTTTTTTGCTCCAGTCGTCTTCACAAATAAAGAATGAACACATCTGATCTTTTGTGTATCCGACAGAATCCAGGATGGAATTGTGCAAATCAAGAAAAGTCGCTTCCGAATCTATCTTAATTTCACGTTTGAAGTCATCAACTTCGTCTGACAGGATAAGAAATCTGAATAACATAATTGTAGTTGTTTTTTGTTGGTTCAAAAGTAGTAAAAAATATTAAATCCCTCTATATATGACATAAAAAAAGCTGCCTCCTTGTAAGAGACAGCTTTCGTTTTTTATATAACTGCTCCGGTTAATCCATTGAACCTCTAACAATTCCTCTACTCGAAGATTTTATGAATCCTAGGATTAAATCACGTTCAATACTTGGTTCGTATTCACTTTCAATGCAATTGATAGCATCACTGTTATTCAATCCACGGGTGTATAATGTGCGGTATATATCCTGAATCAGAAATACCTGATCGTTTGTGTATCCGCGACGACGAAGTCCAACAATATTTATACCGCAGTAGGCAATGGGGTCCCGGCCAATCAGCGTATAAGGAGGTATGTCTTTCCCAACACGTGATCCACCCTGAATCATAACATGTTTTGAAATACGGGTAAACTGGTGTACCAATGTACCTCCGCTCACAATAGCGAAATCGTCTATCTCTACCTCTCCGGCGATCTGAGTTGCATTTCCGATAATAATATGATCTTTTAGAATACAGTCGTGTGCCACGTGCGCATATGCCATGATGAGGCAGTCGTTCCCAACAACAGTCTTACCTTTAGCTTTGGTTCCCCTGTTAATTGTTACACATTCACGTATAGTTGTATTGTTGCCAATCTCAGCCGTAGTAATTTCTCCGGCAAATTTAAGGTCTTGGGGAATACCCGAAATGACTGCTCCTGGAAATATTTTGCAATTTGAACCGATGCGAGCTCCGTCCAGAATAACAGCATGTGAAAAGATATGACAGTTATCCCCGATTACAACATCTTTCTCAATCACTGCAAACGGATCTATTGTTACGTTCTCTCCAATCTTTGCTTCAGGATGAACACTAGCTAATGGGTGTTGATTCATTATCTTCGTAATTTATTTATTCTTAATGATTTGTGCCATAAATTCGGCTTCACAAACTACCTTTTCGTCTACAAATGCCAATCCTTTCATTAAAGCGCATCCACGTCTGATCTCAGACATAAACTCTAGACGGAAAATCAGAGTGTCGCCCGGTACAACCTTTTGACGGAATTTTACGTTATCTATTTTAAGAAAATAAGTAGAGTAGCGATGAGGTTCTTCTACAGAATTAAGTACTAGCAGACCACCTGTCTGCGCCATTGCTTCAATTTGTAATACGCCTGGCATAACTGGTTCTTCGGGGAAGTGCCCTTGAAAAAATGGTTCGTTTACAGAAACATTTTTAACTCCTACAATATGATTGGATCCAATCTCTATGATTTTGTCGACCATAAGGAATGGATAGCGGTGCGGCAACAATTGCTTGATCCGGTTGATATCCATAATGGGAGTGCAACTAGGCTTGTAAACAGGTGCTTGTACTTCATTCAGCTTAATGTCTTTGCGAATCATACGAGCCAATTGGTTGTTGATCTTATGACCCGGACGAGTGGCAATGATATGTCCTTTGATTGGTTTTCCAATTAGTGCCAGGTCACCCATAATGTCAAGTATTTTATGTCTGGCCGGCTCATTATCGAATACCAAAGGCTTATTGTTTACATAACCGAGTTCATCAATATGCTTGCGTGGAATTCCAACTGCATCTGCTAGTTTGTCTAATGATTCCTGTGTCGTTTTTTGATCATAAATAACAATTGCATTGTCCAGATCGCCGCCTTTAATCAGATTATTTTGTAGTAAAGCTTCTACTTCGCGTACAAATACAAATGTACGAGCTGCAGCAAGTTCGGTCGGAAACTCACGGATGTCGTTCATAGTCGCAAACTGATTGGGCAGTACAGGTGAGTCGAATGAAATCAGGGCGTTGATGCTGAACTTATCATCTGGAAGAATAATCAGAGAAGAGCCAGTAGCTTCGTCTTTTACCTCAATCTTATGTTTAACGATGTAATAGTCCTTTGGGGCATTTTGTTCACAAACACCCACTCGCATAATTTCTTCTGTATAGAAACGAGAGCTTCCGTCAAGGATAGGAAACTCGGGTGCATTCACTTCAATAAGGCAGTTGTCTATTTCAAAAGCATATAAAGCAGCCATAGCATGCTCGATGGTGCTAACCTGAACACCATTTTTAGATATAACAGTACCTCTCTGTGTGCCAGCCACGTTTTCTGCCAATGCATCTAGAGTAGGCTGAGCTTCCAGATCAACACGTTTAATTTTATAGCCGTGATTTTCCGGAGCAGGATTAAAAGTAATGTTGATATCCAATCCGGTATGCAAACCTTTACCTTGCAAAGAAAAACTTTGCTGAAGCGTCTTTTGTTTCTGCATAAGAATATTTATTTATTTGTAATTTCTTTTTTTAATTGTTCAATCTCTCGTTGCATCTGTGAGATGGTGCGGTATAATTCCGGTAATTTAGGAAAAACAACAGACGAACGCATGAAATCTCTGACAGGGAAGGCAGGAGAACCTAAATAGGTTTCACCTTCTTTGATTCCGGTGCCCAGCGTACCCGCCTGAGCCCCAAAGTTAACTTTGTCAGGAATAGTGATATGACCAGCAATACCAACCTGACCGCCAAACATACAATGCTTACCTACTTTAGCTGATCCAGCAATACCAACCTGAGCGGCCATGACTGTATTCTCGCCAATTTCCACGTTATGAGCAATCTGAACGAGATTATCCAGCTTAACACCGCGGTGGATAATGGTTGAATCCATCACTGCCCGGTCAATAGTTGTATTAGCTCCGATTTCAACATCGTCTTCCAATACGACATTACCCAATTGAGGAATTTTATTGAATTTTTCTCCTTCGGGAGCGAAACCAAAACCATCAGCTCCGATGACAGCTCCGGCATGTAGAATGCATCGGCTTCCTACAATACATCCTTCATAAATGGTTACGTGTGGATAAACGATTGTATTATCTCCAATTTTTACACCATCGCCAATATAAGCATAAGGATAAATTTTGCTATTGTTCCCGATTACAACATTTTCACCAACATAAGCAAAACTTCCAATATAGCAGTCAGATCCTACTGTTGCCGTAACTGAAATGCATGCAGAAGAGTCTATACCACTTTTTTGGGGTTTGGCCTGTTCTGCCATATTTAATAACATCGCAAGTGCTGCGTAGGCATTAGAAACTTTAATCAACGTTGCTCTGACAGGCTCCGATGGAGTAAAATCATTGTTTACCAAAACAATGCTTGCTTCAGTCGAATAGATATGATGTTCGTATTTAGGGTTTGCTAAAAACGTCAATGTGCCTGGTTTTCCGGCTTCAATTTTAGAAAAATTACTAACCTTAACCTCCGGGTCTCCCGATACGGTTCCATTAAGAAAGCTCGCGATTTGTTGGGCTGTAAACTCCATTTTATATATGTTTGCGATTTTTACACCGTTGCAGATTCACCTCTGTTTTCAGAGGTAAAACTGACAAAATTATAAAAATATTTTAAAGTACCTATTTTTTAGTTGCTATTAAGCCTTTATAATACCTTTTTCAAGAAGGTATATAGCCATCTCTTCCTGCACTTCGCGTGCAGCAACTGCCGCAACTTCTGCAAATGCCAGAGTTTTGTCAGCGTAAATGATTGCGCGTGATGAATTAACTAACAAGCCGCATTGATCGTTCATGCCGTATTGGGCAACTTCTTTCAGACTTCCTCCCTGAGCTCCAACACCTGGAACAAGTAAAAAATGGTTTGGTGCATGCTTTCTGATCTCCAAAAACATTTTACCTTGTGTGGCACCAACTACATACATCATTTGTTCGTCTGATGCCCATTCCTGCGATTTTTCAAGTACTTTTTCGAACAAACGCAAGCCATTGGCATCTTCAGTAAACTGAAAGTCCTGTGAGCCTTTGTTGGAAGTAAGAGCAAGTAAAATAACCCAACTTTCCGGGTAGATTAAAAAAGGCTTGACGCTATCTTCTCCCATGTAAGGAGCTACTGTTACAGCATCCACCTTCATATAGTCGAAAAACGAACGGGCATACATTTCCGATGTATTTCCAATATCGCCTCGTTTTGCATCTGCAATAATAAATTGGTCAGGGTAATTTGCTTTCAGATAGGCAACCGTTTTCTCGAAAGCCATTAATCCCGGAACACCCAGACTCTCATAAAAAGCCAGATTCGGCTTATATGCAACACAATATTGAGCTGTTGCATCGATTATCGCTTTATTGAACGCGAAAATGGGATCTTCTTCTGTCAACAAATGCTGTGGGATTTTCTTTATATCCGTATCTAAACCCACGCAAAGGAAAGATTTCTTTTTTTGAATATTTTCAAGTAACTGTTGTTTATTCATTCTTTAATTCTATTATCTATTATAACTGGGCTTCTTTCAGTCGTTCGGCATTCTCTGCAACAATCAACTGATCGATGATGGTTTGAATCTCACCGTCCATTATGGACGAAAGATTGTACAATGTAAGATTAATACGATGATCGGTAACTCGCCCTTGCGGGTAATTATAAGTCCGTATCTTCGCAGAGCGGTCGCCCGAAGAAACCATTGTTTTTCGTTTCGAAGCAATTTCATCAATATATTTTTGATATTCCATATTATAGATACGGCTTCTCAATTCGATTAATGCTTTCGCCTTATTCTTAAGCTGCGATTTTTGGTCCTGGCATTGAACGGTAATACCCGTAGGAATGTGAACCAGCCGAATGGCCGAATAGGTGGTGTTTACCGATTGACCTCCGGCTCCAGAAGAGCAAAACGTATCAACACGGATATCCGATTCCTTTACCTCTACATCAAACTCATCAGCTTCAGGAAGTACTGCTACAGTTGCAGCCGAAGTATGTACACGCCCCTGGGTTTCGGTCTGGGGTACTCGTTGAACACGGTGCACTCCTGATTCGTATTTCAGAATCCCATAGACTCCGTCACCAGTTACATTAAATACAATCTCTTTATATCCGCCATTGGTACCTTCACTGTAATCGCTTACAGAAACTTTCCATCCTTTCCCTTCGCAGTATTTAACATACATACGATAAAGATCTCCTGCGAAAATAGCCGCTTCATCACCGCCGGTACCCCCACGTATTTCAACAATGGCATTCTTGTCGTCCTGCGGATCGGCAGGAACAAGAAGAAGTTTAATCTCCTCTTCTAAAACAGGAATACGGGTTGTGCAGATTTCCAGTTCTTCTTTAGCGATTTCCTTCATTTCCGGGTCCTGTTCATTCTCAAGAATCTCTTTGGCATCTTTAATCCCATTCTTCATCTTAATATATTCAGAACGGGCAGCCACAATCTTTTCAAGATCGCGATATTCTTTATTTAATTTTACAAACCGTTTCATATCGGCAATCACTGCCGGGTCGGTTATCAATGTACCAACCTCTTCGAAACGACTAACAAGTCCATCTAACCTTTCTAATAAGTTACTTTCGGCCATCGGTTCTATTTAGTATACAAAGCGACCTTTTTCGCTTTCGATAATCAATTCATTTTTTGAAGATTCTTCAACGAAACCTACCACACGGGCTTCAATTCCGAAAGAATTAGCCACAGCAATAACCTCATCAGCATGTTCTGGAGCTATATAAACTTCCATCCGGTGCCCCATATTAAATACTTTGTACATTTCACTCCAGTCAGTTTTACTCTGTTCCTGAATAATCCTGAATAATGGAGGAACAGGAAATAAGTTATTTTTCGTAATGCGTTTGTTTTCTACAAAGTGCATAACTTTAGTTTGGGCACCTCCGGAACAATGAACCATGCCGTGAATAGCCGGGCGTAATTTGTCAAGCAATACTTTTATAACAGGAGCATATGTACGGGTAGGAGAGAGCACTAGCTTGCCTGCATCAATGCCCAATTCTTCTATCATATCTGTTAGTTTCAATCCACCTGAATATACAAGTTCTTCAGGTACTGCGGCATCATAACTTTCGGGATATTTAGCAGCAAGGTATTTTGCAAATACATCGTGACGAGCTGAAGTCAGTCCGTTACTTCCGGTTCCTCCGTTGTACTCTTTTTCGTATGTCGCTTGTCCGAATGAGGCCATCCCAACAATAACATCACCACCCTGGATGCGGCTATTGTCTATAACCTCATCACGCTTCATACGACAGGTTACTGTACTGTCCACAATGATGGTGCGAACCAGATCGCCTACATCGGCAGTCTCGCCCCCCGTGGCATAGCAACCTACACCCATTTCACGTAATTCCGCCAGCAATTCGTCTGTGCCGTTTATAATGGCAGAGATCACTTCTCCCGGTATAAGTAATTTGTTCCGACCAATAGTTGACGAAATCAGGATATTGTCAACAGCACCCACACAAAGCAAGTCGTCGATATTCATAATCAACGCATCCTGTGCTATTCCTTTCCATACGGACAGATCGCCTGTTTCTTTCCAATACATGTAGGCAAGCGAAGATTTGGTCCCCGCCCCATCAGCATGCATGATGTTACAATAGGCCGGATCGCCACCTAAAATATCTGGAATTATTTTGCAAAATGCTTTTGGGAATATACCCTTGTCGATGTTCTTTATTGCATTATGAACATCTTCTTTAGAGGCAGATACACCTCTTAGGTTATAACGTTGATCACTCATTGTAGATAAATTTGGCTGCAAAGATACAATTATTTATACACTTACCGAAGTTTTAGCACATCTCCTTCTTCAGGTACGTACTCCATTTCCTTCTTGTTTAATTTGTACAAACTTTTCAGGCGGATACCATATTGCTGAGAAATACTATGCATTGACTCGCCAACCTGTACTACATGATCGTAATATGGTTTGTCGGCTTTTTTCTTCTTTTTTTCAAGATACACAAGATCACCGGCTTGTAAAGGAAATCCTTCCGGAACCTCATTGTATTTTCTAAGTTCTTTTTCTTTAAATCCAAGATTTTGAGCAATTGATTCGAATGAATCTCCTGCACGTGCAATTACATAAATCAGACCATGTGTTTTGTAAATTGTCATTTTTACCACAGGGAATTGTTCCTTGGAAGTGACCTTGGATGTACGACTGCCTTTATGTGTATCGTATCGATAAAGTTCGTAATCCTCGATTACCTTGATTAATTTATTGGCATATGCCTTATCTGTTGCATAGCCACATTGTTGTAAACCTTTGGCCCATCCTTTATAGTCGGTGATGTCCAGATCGAAAAGCACGGCATACCGTGGCCTGAAAGCCAGAAATTTGGAATGATCGGTGTAGGAATCTTCCACCTGGTCGTATTTACGAAAGCACTCGCCACGTAAATCGTCGTCGTGATATACCCTGCCTCCACGCCAGTCCGAATGACATTTGATTCCAAAGTGGTTGTTGGACTGACGGGCAAGTGAACTTTGACCTGCTCCCGACTCCAGCAATCCTTGGGAGAGGGTGATACTAGCGGGTATTTTATATTTTTTCTGATGCTCAATAGCTAGGTTGCTGTATTTGCTTATATATGCCTCGTATGACGAATTTTTGCGCTGAGCATAGATCTGCACAGAACCAATGCCAATAAAAATAAGTAGAAGGGGAAGGATACGTACGAATAATCTCATAATATGCCAATCTATATTTCCGGACAAAGATATAATTTTATGAAAACAATTTAGTACATTTGCTTGAGTAAATATACAAGTTATGAGAAAAGACCGGATAGAAACAACAATAACCGTATGTTCGCTTCACGAATTGTCTCCAAGGGAACGTCTCCTTTGCGAGGCTGCTTATGAGGTCGCAAAAAATGCATATGCTCCTTATTCTCAGTTTAATGTAGGAGCTGCTGTTTTACTTGCAAACGGACAGATTATTACAGGTAGCAATCAGGAAAATGCCGCTTATCCATCAGGATTATGTGCCGAACGTGTGGCTCTTTTTTATGCCTCATCACATTATCCGGGGATTCCAATTGAAGTATTGGCTGTAACAGCAGTAACAGCAGGTAAGCAAGTGGAGCGCATTTCTCCCTGTGGCGGATGTCGGCAGGTAATGAAAGAGGTGGAGAACCGTTATAAACAGCCTGTGAAGCTTTTATTGTGCGGACGTGAAGAGATTCTTTGCCTTGAATCGGCAGAAGATTTATTACCTCTTTCCTTCGGTGAAAGTGATTTGTTACTATAGAAGGAAACAACCTTCGTGAACTATAAAATGGTTTCCCAGTAAACTACGTCGATCCATTGATTAAACTTGCGACCAGTTTGTTTGAAATGAGCAACCTTTTCAAAACCAAAACGTTCATGCAATCGAGCACTAGCTTCGTTTGGTTGAGCAACTCCTGCTATGATGGCATGCAGCGAACCTTTATCTAGTTTCTTAAACAAAGCTTCGTATAATTTACTCCCAATCCCTTGCCCGGTAAAATCTTTGTGGAGATATACCGATGACTCGGCCGTACTGTTGTAAGCACATCGATTTTTCCAGGAACTCACATAGCAATATCCAATTACATTTCCTTCATATTCACATACTAAATAGGGGTATACAGATAATATATCCATTATCCGCTTTTCCATTTCTTCTGTTGTAACGGCTGATATTTCAAATGTTACGGTCGTATTTAATACATAGTGGTTGTAAATCTGGCAAATTGAATTGGCATCGCTGACTACTGCATTTCGGATCGTATATTTTTCCATAGTCTTTACTTTAAGTTTTATATGAGAATTATATTCTCACAAAAATATAAACTTTAGTAACATAGCTACTGATAATTAATTATTTTCTTTTAAATTATTTGTCCCGATTTGTAAATTATTCCCTATTTTTGCTGCATTGATAACCTTATTAAATACCTGATTAAGATGAAAAAAATACTTTCCTTTCTTTTTTTACTTGGATTAACCTTCAATTTATCTGCTCAGATAAGAACAGATCTTCGTCTGCCGGAACTAAACGGATACAAAGTTTTGAAATGTGATTTTCATATTCACACAGTTTTTTCTGATGGATTGGTCTGGCCTACGGTACGTGTCGATGAAGCTTACCGGGAAGGGCTCGATGTGATTGCTATCTCAGACCACATAGAATATCGTCCGCACAAAGATGATATCAAGGCCTCATTTAACCGCTCTTATGATATCGCTGAAAAATATGCAAAAGGTAAAGATGTTACAGTTATTAAGGGAAGTGAAATAACTCGTTCCATGCCTCCGGGACACTCTAATGCACTATTCCTTTCCAACTGTGATTCTCTTGATACTCCAAGCTATATGGATGCGTTTAGGGCAGCCAAGAAACAAAAAGCCTTTATATTCTGGAATCATCCGGGATGGGATGCACAGCAGCCGGATACCACATTATGGTGGAAAGAACACTCTGAATTATTTGATGGAGGTTACATGCATGGTATAGAGGTGGTGAATGGTAATGACTATTCTCCGGAAGCCCATCAGTGGTGTTTGGATAAGAAGCTTACAATGCTTGGAAATACAGATATTCATGCTCCGATTCAGGCAGATTATGATTTTGCGAAAGGAGAGCACCGACCAATGACGTTGGTATTTGTGCGGGATAATTCAGTTCAAGGAGTCAGAGAAGCTTTGGAAAACAGACGAACTGTCGTTTATTTCCAGGACAAGATCGTAGGTGAAGAGGGCTATGTTAAAGAGTTATTTGAAAACTCTATTGAAATATTGAGTGTAGACAAGAGCGAAAAGAATGTACGTATTGTATTAAGAAATAAAACCGACCTGCCATTTAAATTAAAGAAAACAGTGCATGATATAAATCTTGTTTATTTTCGCGAATACGAAATTAAACCTCATGGAACTCATGCAATAAATATAAAATTAAATAACGGGGTTAAGAGTGGTAATGTAAATTTTGAAGTAACCAATTTACTTGTAAAACCAAACATTGGAATGCAATATAGCTATCCTTTGTAAACCGAAAGTTCTCCGGCTTTTCTCGTTTTTGTTATTTTTTTCGAGGCCATAAATTGTTGTCAGCAACTTTATGGCCTCTTTAGCGTATAAATTCCAATTATCGAACTACTCTTCTATTCAATGATTATCTCGTCGGGAATGGAGAGAAGGGTTGAATCGGGTTGGCTTTCTTCAATCTTTGTAACCTCGAATGTGTAGTTAAGTACAGACGATGTGGTTACGCGTTTTAGTACTACATTATTCCACACAGTTACTTTGCTAATACTTCCTGAACCTTGTTTTTCGGTAACTGTAAACAGTCTGCATGGTTTTTCTAAAAAAGTACCTGCACCTGTAAGTGTAAATGAATACAGAGATTTGTCAGAATCATCCGGATTGTCATAATTGGTAATTTTATCAATGCGATCATTTATTACCTCTTCTGTTCCTTTTTTTGCATCAAGATCAATACTGTACTTGTAGTTGTCAAGATAAAGCGTTTGCAGATTTCTGCTTACTTTAAAATCTGCCACATCTTGGGCTTCAGTGTATAGGTTGGATCGTTTGTTGCCATATTCTTCAAAACAAACTTTTCCTGTTACATGGGTTGTGAGAGGAGGCTGACCTGGGAAATTCATTACACTTGTCGATTTGTAATGAATCGTACCGTGCTTTACTCCATATTGATTGGATGTAAGATGCTTTGTTAGTTGCGATACGGCTGGTAGGAAAGTAAGTGTTCCTAACAAACAAGTAAATAGAAATTTATTCATGACAGCCTTGAATTAGGGATTTAATCATAAAATAAACGTATAATACGTATCCATATTGCAATACATCTATAATTTTTCCAATATAAAAACGGGAGTATGCAGTTGTCTGCACACTCCCGTTTATTCCAGAAAAATATAAATTATTCCAGAAATCAGATACCCAGAGATATCTTGATCTGGTTAATCTTTTCCTGAGCTGCTAATTCTGCGGCAGGCAGTTCTTCCAGATTTTTTACTTTGGAATGTACTTCGCAGTAGAATTTAATTTTTGGTTCCGTTCCGGAAGGTCTGATAGATACTTTGGTATTATCTTCTGTAAAATATTGGATTACATTCGATGTTGTAGGCATATCGAGGGTAATCTTCTCGTTTTCGGCCACGCTTAATCCTTTAAGTGTAGCATAGTCGTACACGTAAGTAACATTGGAGCCTGCAATTTGCGTAAGTGGATTTTCGCGGAAGTGCTTCATCATAGCTTCAATTTCTTCGGCACCAGATTTACCTTTCTTCACAACAGAAATGCCTGCTTCTTTAGAAAAACCATATTCTACATAGATGTTTTGAAGCAATTGATAGAGAGTCAGACCTTTGTCTTTAGCCCAGGCAGCAGTCTCCGCAAGCATCGTACAGGCAGAAACAGCATCTTTGTCGCGGACAAAATCTTCACAAAGGAATCCGTAACTTTCTTCGCCTCCACCTATAAAGGTCTTCTTGCCTTCATTATCTTTCATAATGGCAGCAATCCATTTGAACCCGGTGTACACGTCATAAAGTTCAACGCCGTTACGTTCAGCAATGGTACGGATCAGTTCGGTTGAAACAATCGTTTTTACAATATATTCGTTTCCTTTAATTTTACCCAGCTCTTTCCAACGGGTAATCAGATAATACACAAACATGAGTGCGGTTTGATTTCCGTTAAGCAACACCCATTCTCCTTCGTTGTTCTTTACAGCTGCACCCACTCGGTCTGCATCCGGGTCGGTAGCCAATACAAGTTCAGCATCTGTGTCTTTTGCCCGTTGCACAGCCATAGCTAATGCGGCCGGCTCTTCCGGGTTTGGAGAGATTACTGTTGGAAAATCACCACTAACTATATCTTGTTCGGGGACATGGATAATATTTGTAAAACCGAAGGCTTTCAACGCGGCAGGTACAATTTCGACACCGGTACCGTGAATAGGAGTATATACAATCTTCATATCCTTGTGGCGGGCGATTGATTCAGGAGAAAGAGATATGGTTGTGAGGTCGTTAATATAACGTTGATCCATTTCTTTTCCGATTACTTCTATAAGCGACTTATTACCTTTGAACTTAATCTCTCCGGCATTTCTTATCTGGTTGACTTCAGCAATGGTATTGCGGTCGTGAGGAGCGATCATCTGTGCTCCATCATCCCAGTATGCTTTATATCCATTGTATTCTTTTGGATTGTGTGAAGCTGTAAGAATGATTCCGCTCTGACATCCAAGTTTTCGGATAGCATAAGACATCTCGGGAGTAGGGCGAAGGTCTTCAAACATATAAGCCTTGATTCCATTTGCTGAGAATATATCAGCGGAAATTTCAGCGAACTTACGGCTGTTGTTGCGGCAATCATGGCCGATAACCACTTTAATCTGTGGTAATTTTGAAAATTCTTTTTTTAGGTAATTGGATAAACCCTGAGTGGCTGCACCCACCGTATAAATGTTCATGCGGTTGGAACCAACGCCCATAATTCCACGAAGACCGCCTGTGCCGAATTCAAGATCCTTATAAAAAGCTTCAATCAGTTCGCTTGGATCTTCATTGTCAAGCATCCGTTTAACTTCGGCACGTGTTTCTGCGTCATAGCTTTCAGAAAGCCAACCTAGAGCTTTCGATCTTACCATTGCTAACAAATCGCTGTTTTCCATTTTTTTACTATGTTTATTTACTACTCTTTCTGAATTCAAAGATACAAAATAATTGGTTTACTCAAATGATCTACCCTATAATTTGGAATCAAAACTATTTTACCAGATAAAGCTTGTTAAATATTTGCTGGTATTACCACATGCATCAGTCACAACAAAACTAAGCGAATGTTTGCCTCTGGATAATCTGGATGGATCAAATTTATAGGTAATCAGGCCTTTACTTCCATCGTATTCGAATAATGCAAATTCTCCATCAATCTCTCCACGATAAATCTCCATACCACTCAGGTTGTCAGAAACCCTGAAAGCAATTGCTCGCTTTGAAACCCACTGAGCCGGAGCAACAGGGATTATCTTGGGAGGAACGGTATCTTGCATCACCGTATAGGTCCCCAAATCACGAATTTTTGTATCTATCCAACCATTACGGTAGGTGCCCCCCTTCCAGGTGCGGTGTCCTTTGTTTAGGTACACCATCCCGTATTGATTTTTGTTTTCAAGAGAATCTTTTTGTATTTTGATTGATAACTCTGCCTCCTTGTGTAATGGAACCAGCGGATTATGTAAAGTATGTGTGGCACTAAGTGCATTTTCGTCTTCTTTTACACTGTATTCAAAAAAGAAGTCGGTGTATAGATTTCCTTTAGGAATATGTAAACGTACTCCTTTAGCCCCAAAACGATTGTCTCCGGACCATGAAAAGTGTTCTGTTCCCTCAGGCTTTTTTACTTTGGGAATATCTTGTTTTCTTCCGTTTACTTCAAACGAGAAGTGTGTGGAATTACCATAGGCATCCTTTAGAAGATAGCTAATCAAATAGGTTCGTTCTTCATTTATCGTCAGAACTCCCCGGTTTTTACTTTCAATGAAACGTAGTTTATTGCCTGGTTCAACAAAAGATTTTGAGAAAAAAGCCCTGTGTTGTTTCCATTCTTCATAATCAATCAGGCTATTTATGTAACGGGTTTCAGGAAAAGCATAACGATCCAGATTGCTTCGAAACACCTCTTGATCATCTACCGTAAGAATCACCTCCTTTATCCCATAAATATTTCCTGTCTCATTCATGTAATCATAGGCTTTGATAGCAAAGCCTATCTCTCCCCATGCTTCAATTTTTCCAACGATCCGTTGTTTCCCGGATTTATCGGTTGCGAGTCTGACGGTTTGCTTCTCCACTTTACCGTTTATACTCCCTTTTTGAGCTACAGGATAAACCATTAATCCTTGCAAGCGGGGAGGGCGATTATCTTTAAGCCGACTTTTATAGAACGGGATGGGGTCCATAGTCTCCTCTGTCTCTGTATCGCGTATTTCAAAATGCAGGTGAGGACCGGCCGAAGTTCCTTCATTACCGCTATAGGCGATCAAGTCACCTCTTTTTACTGGAAAAAGGTCTTCAGGTAATTGTAGGTCAACACTGAATGATTCACGCTTATACTGTTGTTTGCGGATATAGTCCTCGACCTCCTTTGTAAAGCCTTTGATGTGGCCATATACCGTAGTCATACCATTTGGATGTGTCATATAGAGTGCTTTCCCAAATCCCCAAGGACTCACCAGCACGCGGGAAATATAGCCATCATATACAGCATAAACTGGCTTTCCAACCACTCCTTGTGTTTTAAAGTCGATTCCAGAATGAAAATGATTGCTTCTGAATTCTCCAAAATTACCGCTCAAATACAAGGGGATATCCATGGGAGCCCTTAAAGGAGTATCTTGAGCATTGACGTGGACTCCGGATGCTCCCGTCAGCAGGCAGAAGCATAGAGGTATATATCGTAACATGTATCTTTTTTTAATAATTAAGGAGCCAAAGGTAAGGAAAAATCTACAAGTAAAGGCAAATGATCACTATAACCTCCCTCATATTTATATCCGTAATAGGTACGGAAAGGTCTTGTTCCATGATAGGTTTTGTCGGTTTTAAAGAGAAATTGAGGAGTAAATAATCGGTTGCTTCCCGGTATAAGATGCATAGAATTCCGCGAATCAAGCAGTGTGCCGGTAACAATAATCTGATCCAGCTGAGCCCATTCTCCCTGGTATTTATGGGATCCTGGTTTTGCTAATTGCTCTGAATGTGAAAATAAATTATAAAGAGAGTGGGCTGAGGTGGTACCAGAAGGATAAGACATGGTTTTGATTCCATGGATAATACTTTTGTCAGACGGAGTGTCGTTGAAATCGCCCATAATGATAAACTGAGGATTCTTACGGTTTAATAATAACGAATCACAAGTATTACGAAGCATTCTTGCCGCATCCATTCTGTCTGCTTCAGTGGCCTTTTCGCCTCCAGAACGGCTTGGAAAGTGACAAACAAATACATCAAGTGTGTCACCGGAAAGAATTTTACCGCTTACGCGAAGGATGTCTCTCGAACGTTTGTCTGGGTGTTTCCGGAATTTGATCCGGATAGATTGGTGTTCAATATATGCAAATTGATCGCGTTGATAGAGTAGAGCAACATCGATTCCACGATTATCCGGACTGTTTGTCATACAATACCGGTAGTCTTGTTGCCTTAAAGGAGTTTTGCTTAGCAAGTGTATAATGGTGGAATCGTTTTCCACCTCGCAGAGACCAACCAATGCCGGAGTATGCCATTCTCCGGCCGCAGTAATTACTTTAGCAATTTGTTGAAGTTTTTGATAATATCGTCCTTTGGTCCATCTAAGTATGCCATCGGGTAAAAATGACTGATCATCTTTTACGGGATCGTCTTCGCAATCAAACAAATTTTCTACATTGTAACTCATCACCCTAAAAGTTCGCTGTCCATATAGCCGAGTTAGGGGTACGAGAGAAAGTATAAACAGGCAGGTTAAGGTTATACAGACTCGTTTATTCATTAGCTTCGCGGATATATTCGTAAGCACCGATATCTGGCCCGTCGCTATCATTGAGTCTGTTTACACCAAAACGATCCAATGGATATTTTACAGAAAATGAGCGTGCAGCTTTACCCCGAACAATGGATGTTGAATCGGGTCTGAAGTCGTAGCGGTAATCGCCAGCCTCACCAGATAGACGGTAACCGGGACTAGTACCCCAAAGAATATCAGTAAAGTGAACATTAGCCTCCTCCTTGCTTTTTATGAGACAATTGGTGAATTGATAGCTGAATGCATCCTGACTAGTTCCTTGCTGATAATACAATGCTAATTCGCCGGTGGAAAGGTTTCCATCGATAATGCAATTTTGAAAGTCGGCTTTCTGAAGGGGATAAAGGACAACCTTGTTCTCGGCATTGGTAAGATTATTCGACAAAATGAGAGTAGGTACCGTACGTGCACCAAATGCGAAATTATTGGCAAGTGTACAATGTGTAAAACTATACCTGCCTCCTACAAGCATAACTACTGCCTCTCCTGAATTACTAAATTCGGTGTTGTAAGCCTCAATATTACAATTGACTGCAGAAAAAAGATATCCGTCGGAATTGGTAATTTGAGAGTTCCCGATAATCAACTTGCTTTTGTCGGGTTCTGCCTGAGTCATTGTAATGCCGCTGCTTCCGTTACGCACAACTACATGATCCAGGATATTGTCATAACTTGTTGATGAAAAATAGATTCCTCCCCATTGTGCCGGAATCAGATCGTATGGCAGATTGTCCAATAACTTATCAAGACGGTCGCCCCTTATAATGATGGGAGCCGTCCGGGTGCCTTTAGCAATCAAGGTCCCACGTACAATCAAATTTGCTTTGTCGTGCATAAAAATACGAGTCCCTTGTTCGAGTGTAACAGTAGCTTCTTTGGCTATAACCAGACTGTCGTATACTAGGTAGGGTTGTTTAGCTGTTAAAAGAGTGTCTTTTGCGAGAATTGTACCTCCTTTGCAAAGCACTACATCTTGCCCGAAGGCCTGTAGTTTTACGGCTTGTCTGACTCCATTGGTAGTGAAAATTACAGAATCCTCTATCAGTAAAGGTTGGTTTGTTCCGTTGGGATTTACAGTCACTTCAATAAAAACATATAAACTATCTTTTGGCCTTACCTCCACATCTTGAAAATAAGTTCCTTTTAATCCATCCACATTAATTCTGAATCCTTTTTTTTCTCCCTGAGCCAGTTCTATGGATTGAATATTAAGCGGCTTATCAAAAATATTATACACCATAAATTGTTTGGTAGTTGAACCAATGGTACTGAAGATAGTGTCGAAGGAAACCGTATCAGTCGAAAACCGTAAGTTGTAGTTCATACCAGTGGCATAATTTTCGTCCATACCATCGCAACTGGTAACCAGTTGGCTTAGTACAGCTAGTAAAACAGAGACGAAAATCAACCCTTTTTTCATGATCATAATCTTTTGAAACTTCTGTAAGAATCTATTATGTTTATATGCAACAAGGCCGGGCTCCGGAAAGAAACCCAGCCTTGTTTATTTTAACGTAGCATAACCCTAATTATTTTGCAGGAACGCTTTTTAATACTTCAAGTAAATGATCCCACCATAATTGAACTGTTGCAATTTCGATGCGTTCGTTGGGCGAGTGAACATCTCGCAGGGTTGGACCGAAAGAGATCATATCCAACTGTGGATATTTTTCGAGGAAAAGTCCGCATTCCAAACCTGCATGTATCGCTTTTATTTTGGCTTCTTTGTTAAAAAGACGTTTGTATGCATCTTGAGCCACCTGCAGAATTGCCGAATTTGGGTTAGGAGCCCATCCCGGATATCCATCGCCGTGCGCAACAGAGGCTCCGGCAAGCAGGAAGGTAGATGCCACCATATTGGCCGCATAAATTTTGCATGAATCGATGGAGCTACGCTGACTGGTTCCAACTACAATTGTATTTCCTTCCTTCATTTTAACAGAAGCCAGGTTTGTAGAGGTTTCAACAAGGTCTTCGATATCCTGGCTCATGCCTAAAACGCCGTGTGGACAAGCATGCATTGAGTATATAAGATTTGTAGCCGTTGTTTCGTCAATGCAGAAAGCAGGCTTTTCAGCCGATTCAAGCAATAACTTAACGTTGGTGTCTACATGTTTTAACTCATTTTCAATGTCTGTCGTAAAATGATTTAGTAAAACCCTTACACTTTCTTTTGCATTATAAGGAACGCCCACAACAGCATGTGCTTCGCGGGCAATTGCGTTACGCAGATTTCCCCCGTCGATGCTGCAAAGGACTAAAGAACCTATTTCCTTTTTTAGCAGGAACAGATAACGAACAAGAATTTTGTTTGCATTACCTAATTGTTTATGTATTTCGCCTCCCGAATGTCCGCCGTTTAATCCTTTTACATCTATACGGAAATAAAACATACCTTCTGGTGCAGCCTGCGGAGTATACGTGAACGTTGCAGCTGTATCCTTACCTCCTGCACAACCCATAAAGATTTCTCCTTCGTCTTCGCTATCAAGATTTAATAAAATATTACCTGTGAGAAATCCCTTCTCCAACATCTTGGCACCTGTAAGTCCTGTTTCTTCGTCTACGGTAAACAAACATTCAATAGGACCATGCTCAATATCGTTTGATGCAAGCAATGCCAGCTCTGCAGCAACTCCAATACCGTTATCCGCTCCAAGAGTAGTACCATTAGCACGAAGCCATCCATTTTCAACAATCGTCTCGATAGGGTCGTTATCAAAATCGTGTTCCGTTTCATTGTTTTTTTCACAAACCATGTCTACATGTGATTGAAGGATAACCGTAGGTACGTTCTCTTTTCCTGGTGTAGCCGGTTTCGACATGAGGATATTACCGCTTGCATCCTTCTTGATCGCAATTTTATGTTCTGCAGCAAAGGTTTCCAGATACTTAATTATTTTTTCTTCTTTTTTTGAAGGACGGGGTACCTGTGTTACCTCGTGGAAGTATTTCCATACTAAAGCAGGTGATAAATCTGTAATCTTCATAATGTTATAATGTATTATTGATGATGCCTCATCATTAAATATTTATTAAGCAAATGAGTCTTTCTCGAAAAAATATAGAATAAAATACCAAAAAGGCACTTTGTAATCAGTTAAACTCTTATATTTGCGTCCACAAATATATAGAAAATGCTAATAACGTTATTACTTACAGTCTTAATTCTTGTTATTTGTGCCATGTTACTTGGCATAAAAATAATATTTGTAAAAGGAGGTCAATTTCCTAATACGCATATTGAAGGTAACCCGGCACTGGGTAAGAAAGGAATTCATTGTTCTTCAAGGCAGGATAAGGATGCCAGTCTTGAAAAGAATCTTTTTGAGCGTTTGGAAGAAATAAAAAAATAATATAAAGATTTTAAATTACACTTTATGAAGAACATTAACTACATTATTAATGGTGTACTTGCGTTAGCAGTCGTGATTTTGTTTGTATTGCAATTTACAGGTAAAAAAGAATCTGGTGTTACCAAAACATTTACGGCTGAAGAAAGTGCCTCCGGCTTACTTCCAATAGCTTATGTTAATGTGGATTCTCTGCTTCTTAATTATAATTATTCGAAGGATTTGAATGAAATAATAATAAAGAAACAAGAAAATTCCCGTGCGAGCGTTAACCAGAAACTACGTTCGTTACAAACCGAAATGCAGGATTTTCAACGTAAGGTAGAAAACAATGCTTTCCTTACCCGCGAACGCGCAGAGCAGGAACAGGCACGTTTGATGAAGAAGCAGCAGGAACTTCAGGATTTCGACAATCGTTTGGCACAAGAACTGGTTTCTGAGCAACAGAGATTGAACGAGCAACTTCGTGATACATTGGTTTCTCAGCTTCGTGTCTATAATAAAGACAAAGGTTATCAGGTTATTCTAAGCAACACAATGGGAGATAATATCTTGTTGGCTGGTGATACATATGATATCACAAAAGAGGTTATAGAATACCTTAATAAGAATTATGCACCTGCAAGCAAGTAATTCAATCAATTAAATAGAATAAAAAAGGAGTCTCTTTCGGGACTCCTTTTTTATTCTATTTAATACGCTGATGTCAGCGACTGTAATCGTATTGACCGTAAAGCTGATTATTTTTCCTTGGGTGTTACAAATGCCGTATAGACCTGTAGCAATGCTGCGATGGATAAGCATAAAATCCATTCTGTACGGTGCTTGAACATAAATGCAGAAGATGCCAACATAAGTATTCCGGCAAAAATATTAAAACGATGCAATCTCCTCCGTCTGAAGTCGAGTTCCTGATAGGGAGCTGTAAGGTAACTTAGACAAATCCCAGCTGATCCGAAAGCAAATACGTACGGAGCATAAATCCATTGGGTAAGATAAAGAATAGTCCCTGTAAGTACCAGTATTCCGGAAAAATTGTAAATGGTAGTTCTTATTTGCTTGTTCATTTATTTCTCTTTAATAATAAAAACATCTTCGTCGGTTTTTTTCATCAGATACTCTTCGCGGGCAAAGCGTTCCAATCCTTCCTTATCGGTTCGAAGATCATTTAATTTTTTAGTGTTGATTTCAATCTCCTCTTTGTATTGTTTAATCTCTTTTTCCAGCTCCTGTATTTTCTTGATATAGACGTATCGTTTATACAGATTACTGTCGCCTGCCGTAAAGGTAAGGCCGAGGAAAAGAATCGTAACCAGCCAATACTTGTTGATTCTGGAAAGATACCGATCATAAAAATCTTTTAAACGCGACATACAAGTAATTTTTGCAAAGGTAAAAAATTTTCCCTGTATAGTATTGCATGAAGGATTTGTTTATCTTTGTGTGATTAATAAAAAGAGCATAGAATGGATAACTACATAGTTTCGGCAAGAAAATACAGACCCTCTACGTTTCGAAGTGTTGTTGGTCAGCAATCTCTCACTACGACCCTCAAAAATGCTATTAACAGCAATAAACTGGCCCATGCCTATTTGTTTTGCGGACCTCGTGGAGTAGGGAAGACATCCTGTGCCCGTATTTTCGCGAAGACTATCAATTGTATGAATCTTACCTCGGAAGGTGAAGCTTGTAACGAATGTGAATCTTGCAAGGCATTCAACGAACAACGCTCATATAATATTCATGAATTGGATGCTGCGTCTAACAATTCGGTCGACGACATCCGTTCCTTGATCGAACAGGTTCGTATCCCTCCACAGATTGGAAAATATAAAGTGTATATAATTGATGAGGTTCATATGTTATCACCTGCTGCCTTCAATGCTTTCCTGAAGACGCTTGAAGAACCTCCGCATCATGCATTATTTATTTTGGCAACTACAGAAAAGCATAAGATATTACCAACCATCTTGTCTCGTTGCCAGATTTACGACTTCTCCAGAATTTCTATTTCGGATACAGTCTCTCATTTGCAATATGTTGCAGCCAGCGAAGGGGTTACGGCCGATGCCGATGCGCTGAACGTTATCGCTCAGAAATCGGATGGAGGGATGCGTGATGCACTTTCTATTTTTGACCAGGTTGTAAGTTATACAGGTGGTAACATTACTTATCAGACTGTAATTGATAACCTCAATGTGCTTGATTATGAATACTATTTTAAACTAACAGAAGCTATTCTGTCTTCCAAGGTTTTTGATGCGTTATTGATTCTGAATAATATATTAAATAAAGGATTTGACGGACAGCATGTGATAACCGGACTGGCCAGTCATTTCAGAGACCTTCTTGTTTGTAGAGACAAAGAAGCCTTGGTATTGTTTGAAGTAGGAGCAACCATTCGAGAAAGGTACCTTTCTATGGCAATGAACTGTCCGGATACGTTTTTATTTAAAGCCATTGAACTGGCCAATACATGCGACCTCAATTACAGAGCAAGTAACAATAAGCGCCTTTTGCTGGAACTCACTTTAATTCAATTGTGTCAGCTGCAAGCCCAGAGCGAAGGTCCTGATTCAAAAAAAAAAGGAATAATTGAATCAATTCCTCAGCAAGCTCCCGCTCACTCCAATTCATCTGTTCAGCAGGGTCCACAACGAACCGCCCCTGTAACGCAGCAAACAGCACCGGTAAATAATCCTGCTCAACCTATTCAGCAGCATCAGACTACCGTGCCAGTACAAACTCCTGCATCTGCAGCCAATGCCGGTAAAAAGCCAATGGGGATGCCCCGCGCTATTTCTATCAAAAATATTGGAGAAGAGAAGCCGGTGGAGGAAGTTAAACGAGAAGTTGTACAGCATGAAATGGTTACATCGTTTCGAGAAGAAGAGTTGATTCGTTATTGGGATTCTTTTGCTGACGAGGCTGGTGAGAAGGTATATTTAAAGAATACCATGATTAACTGCAAGCCGGTTCTTAAAGATAATTATGTTTTTGAAGTAGCTGTGCATAATCCCGGGCAACAACAGGAACTGGAAAACTCGGCAGTCGACTTACTTCCATACCTTAGGAGTAACTTGAGGAATACGCGTATCCAGATGTCTATACGTATTATCGAATCGAACGAAAAGCATCTGGCCTATACTTCCACTGAAAAATATGATTTGTTATTACGCACAAATCCGGTTCTTACCAAATTAAAAGAAGAGTTTAATCTTATTCTGGATTAGTAAATCAGATATATAAAAAGGGCTGCATTCATTAAAGATGCAGCCCTTTTTCTTATAATTTACGTAACCAAACGTTACGGAAGCTGATTGGTTCACTGGGGTCACCATGTGATTGAAGGATGATCGGACCGGCACCGTGTTTTTTCACCTGTGGGAATCCGATGTATTCGGTAGTACCCAAAATGGTGGTGTTGTTTTGAAGAACAATTCCATTCTGAATTACGGTTACACGTGGTGGTACACGATACGTACCATCTTCTTTAAAAATGGGAGCAGAATAGATTATATCATACACATTCCACTCTCCCGGTTTACGCATAGCATTTGCCAAAGGAGGAGTCTGCTTGTAAATACTACCTGTTTGTCCGTTTACGTAGGTTTTATTATCGTAGCAGTCTAATACCTGTATTTCATACATACCCTGCAAAAAGATACCACTGTTACCTCGTCCCTGACTCTTTCCTGTGATATTTGCCGGAATCTGCCATTCGATATGAAGCTGAAAATCGTTAAATTCCTCTTTAGTCTGGATATCGCCAGCTTTTTTGTTTACAGTAAATGCACCGTTGTTTACAATCCATTCAGCAGGTCCCCCAGTTCTTGTGCTTTTCCACGCAGAAAGGTCTTTGCCGTCAAAAAGGACAATAGCATCCGAAGGTGCTGTTAAAAATGCATTGGGAGTTGTTGTTCCAGGGGTAACCACTGCAGGTTGCGGAGTCCAGTACTCGGACATGCCCGGTGTCATCTTTTCTTGTTTTGGAAACTCTTCTTGAGCCTGAAGGCTAACACAGGCAGAACACGCCAGTGTTGCCAATACCGCTTTCACGGGAATCATTCTTTTAATCATGGTCTATTAAATTTAAGTTCTTGCGAATTTATTTGACGGCAAACTTACATATTATTTTATTAACGAACTGTTATATAAGCCGGAAAAGTAATATTGAGTTTAAAACTTTTCCGGCTAATATTCTATCTTTGTTTATTAAGAATTGTGCGCAAACAAACGTTTTTCTGCTAATTCTTCGAATTTGGTGCCTTTTCGTCCGTAGTTGCAATAGGGGTGAATGCTGATTCCTCCTCGAGGAGTAAAGATCCCGGTAACTTCGATATACTTGGGGTCCATAAGCTTTATAAGATCTTTCATGATAATGTTAACACAATCTTCGTGAAAATCGCCGTGATTGCGGAAACTGAAAAGATATAACTTCAGACTTTTACTTTCAACCATTTTTACATCGGGGATATAATCGATGTAGATTGTGGCAAAGTCGGGCTGACCGGTTATAGGGCACAGGCTGGTGAATTCAGGGCAATTAAAGCGTACCCAGTAATCATTGTCCGGGTGTTTGTTAGTAAATGCTTCCAGCACTTCGGGAGCATAATCGCTTTTATATACAGTTTTGTTTCCTAACAGGCTTAATTCTTTTTCGTCCATGTCTTTTTATATTAATTGGTTTGATGTCTTTTTTACTCTGTGTGCAAAAGTAAGAACTATCTTTGGTCTGGCAATGGAACGATAATCTGGATTGAAAACACTGTTCTTACATAATTTTTACCTGATCTTTAGGGGATGAGTTTCTTTTTTGCGTCTACTATGTATTGCTAAGTCGATTTATTGAATAATTTAACATCATGAAGAAGACATTTCTTTTACTTTCATTAACCTTGTCTATGGCTATTTCTGCAAAAAATCAGACCGTGGAAATGGTTAAAAGACTTCCGGTTGCTTCGTACAATTCGCATTATGTAAGTAACCGATTCCCGTTGCAACCACAACAGTTTATAAAACTTCCTGTAGGGAGCATTCAGCCTGAAGGATGGTTGCTTAAGCAGCTAGAACTTCAGAAAGATGGTTTGAACGGGCATCTAGGAGAAATCAGCGCCTGGCTCCAGAAGGATGACAATGCCTGGCTTAAAACCGGTGGGAAGTGGGGCTGGGAAGAGGTTCCTTATTGGTTGCGTGGCTATGGTAATCTTACTTACCTGATGAAGGATGAAGCAATGTTGAAAGAGACAAAATTCTGGATTGAAGGCATTCTGAAAAGTCAACGTGAAGATGGGAACTTTGGTCCTTTGGTATTAAACAATGGAAAACAGGATTTCTGGCCTAATATGATTGTACTTTGGATAGTTCAGTCTTATTATGAATATAGCAACGACGCTCGTATACTCGATTTTATGACTAAATATTGTCATTATCTGATTACTGTTTCCGACGATGACTTTCTTTCCAGCTATTGGGAAAATAGTAGGGGAGGAGATAATCTGTGGAGTGTGGTGTGGCTTTATAATCGTACCGGCGACAAGCAATTGCTTTCCCTGGCTGATAAAATTCACCGTAATACAGCCGATTGGACAAAATCTACACAATTGCCAAACTGGCACAATGTGAACGTGGCACAATGCTTCCGCGAACCGGCAACCTACTATTTATTCAAAAAAGATACTGCCTTATTGGAGGCCAGCTATAATGTGCAGAGCCTTATACGCAGGGCATTCGGTCAGGTTCCGGGAGGTATGTTTGGAGCCGACGAAAATGCACGCATCGGTTTTTTTGATCCGCGGCAGGGTACAGAAACGTGTGGGTTTGTAGAACAAATGGCTTCAGATCAAATAATGCTTTTGATAAGCGGCGATCCTTATTGGGCAGAAAACTGCGAAGATGTAGCTTTTAACAGCTATCCTGCAGCCATGATGCCCGATTATAAAGCATTACGTTACATAACAAGTCCCAATCATGTAGTAAGCGACAGTCAGAATCATCATCCGGGAATAGATAACAGTGGACCTTTTCTGGCAATGAACCCCTTCAGCAGCCGCTGTTGTCAGCATAATCACGGATTCGGCTGGCCTTATTATACCGAACATTTAGTTTTGGCTACACCCGATAACGGATTGGCGGCCATACTGTATTCGGCTTGTAAAGCTAAAATTAAAGTAGGAAGTAAAGGAACAGAAGTAACCTTGCACGAACAAACCAACTATCCATTCGAGGAGGCTGTGCGGTTTACTTTGTCTACACCCTCGAAGGTTCGTTTTCCTATGTATCTTCGTATTCCGTCCTGGTGTAAAAATGCATCTGTAAAAATCAACGGAAAGCAAGAAGCTGTAACTTTAGTTGCAGGAGAGTATGCACGCATTGAAAGAGAATGGACTAATAAGGATGAGGTTGAATTGATGATACCTATGGATTTAAGCATACGCCAATGGCAGGCAAATAAAAATAGTGTGAGTGTGAATTGGGGACCTCTAACCTTGTCGTTGAAGATAGACGAAGAATACAAGCAGCTGGACAGCCGGGCAACAGCCATAGGAGATTCAAAATGGCAGGAAAATGCAGATGCTTCTGCATGGCCAACGTATGAGATTTATCCTAAAACGCCATGGAACTACGCTTTGGTTACCAGTCAGCCTATTCAAATAAAGCGTAAAAACTGGCCAGCCGACAATAATCCGTTTACTTTAGGCAACGTTCCGCTGGAGTTTAAAGCTAAAGGGCGGATTGTGCCAGGATGGATTATTGATGAATATGGATTGTGTGGTGTTCTTCCCTACGAAAATACCCGTAAGAGCGATCGGATCGATGAAATAACCTTGGTCCCGATGGGAGCAGCCCGTTTACGAATATCTGCATTTCCAACCGCAAAGTAGGCTTGATTTAAATTAAATAGATTTGTATTTGTATTACTTCCCTGTTCTGAAAAGAATAGGGAAGTTTTTTATGGAAGACTGTTGTATGTTTTCCAAGCGTTGGCTTTTTTGAGGTTTCGCCTTTTAGCTCTTGCCGTTTTTGAAAAAATAGATTGCAGCAGGTCTTCAGCCGAAAAGGAGAAACCAGCAGGAGTAGCCCTTAGTTCTTCCGACTTATTACTTACTTTAAAAGCTCTTATTTCTTTTTCAGGAAGATAATTGAATGTGAGTTCATGGAATACTCTGGGAGGAATTTTTATAGAATCGGATGCTTCCATAGGTATTCCGGCAACCGGTTTGAGTCCGAAATCTTTTGTAATAGGGATTTTCGACACGAAAGGCTTGGGTTTATTTGCCTGTTTAGGTCCGTCAAAATTAATTAACGTTCCCGATTTAATAGCCCTCATGGTTGCTTCATTCAATTTGATCTTTTGTTTTTCCGGTTGGTACTCGTTTATTATAAGCGTGTCTTTCTCTGCCTCTGCAAACTGTCCATATATTGGTCCCAGGTTTATCAGACAAAATGAAACTGATACAATAATTCGGCTGCACATAAAAGAGTCTGGTTTGTTTTATGATAGTCAACGACAAATGTAAAAGATTTTCATTTGTAATTGTTAATTTGACTTTTTAATTAGTTGTATTTAATAGTTTTTGCAGTTTGTTGTCAATTAGCCCTGTTTATGGGTATATAACGTTAATTTATATGTATCCTTTATATTAATAAAACTCGCCCCTATACATAGACATATGCATAAGGGCGAATTTTGTTATCATACTAATTATAGATGTTATTTTACATATTTCTCAAGCCATGAGTCTGTTTCGTATAGCATATGAAGTATGTTTTCTTTGGCAGAATAACCATGACTTTCGAGAGGCAGTACTACATAGCGAACTGTAGCTCCGTGCCCTTTTAATGCTTGAAAAAAACGTTCGGATTGAATTGGAAAAGTACCGCTATTATTATCGAGTTCACCGTGGATCAATAACAAAGCGCCATTCAGTTTATCTGCATACATAAATGGCGACATCGCATTATAAACCTCTGGAGCCTGCCAATACGTACGTGTTTCGGCCTGACAGCCAAAAGGAGTTAATGTTCGGTTGTAAGCACCACTTCTTGCAATTCCTGCTTTAAATAAATTAGTATGTACCAATAGATTGGCTGTCATGAAAGCTCCGTAGGAATGTCCTCCTACTGCAAGTCTGGAAGTATCGCCAACTCCCATTTCGTGTATAACCTTTGCGGCTGCTTCTGCATTCATTACAAGTTGTTCTGTAAAATTGTCATTTGGTTCTGCACCATTGCCCCCTACAATGGGCATTTCTACATTGTCCATTACGCAATAGCCTTTTTTTACCCAAAAAATGGGCGATCCGTAGTTTATGCTTGTAAAGGTGTATTTCGAACCTCTTACCTGTGCGGCATCCGATGCTGATTTATACTCACGTGGATATGCCCACATAATTACAGGAAGTCTCCCGTCTTTTTCCTTGTTGTATCCAGCCGGAAGATAAACGGTTGCTGTCAGATCTACTCCATCCTCTCTTTTGTAGCGGATCTGTTCTTTGCTTACCCCTTTCATGCTGGGGTAAGGATTCGGAAAGTTGGTGAACTGTTTAACTTTATTGGACTTAATTTGTCTTATAAAGAAATTAACTGGTTCTGTTACTGATTGTCTTGCAGTGATGATCTCTAGTTTTGCGGGATCTTTAATCCGGGAAATCGTTTCATAATAAGGCGCTTTACATCTCCAAAGAATTGTGTTTTTCTTTTTCGTAATATCGTAAAGACTCAGGTAAGGCATATTCCCTTCGGGTGATGCTCCGTCCGAAAGCAATAAAAGCTGATTGTTCTTCTTATTTGTATAAAGCACATATTTGTCATACTGATTTTTTACTACATGCGGTCTGCCAGGATTGTTGTAGCTGTCATCACGTGAGAATTCAAAAAGAGGCACCGGTTCTTTATCCGATCCGGGCTTAAAATAAGATGTTTTAACCAGACGTGTTGCAGCAGATGATTCCGTTATAAGTGCCAGTGAATCATTCCCCCATTGAACTCCATATGAACGGAGTTTGGTTTTAACTACTTCTTTTTTTACGTCGCTAAAAGGAAAAGTCTGCTGATAAATTATATCGGCATATTCGGTTTTGTTTTTCTTAGGGTCCCCGTTGTCCTGTGCCTCAGTCCAGAAAAGAGTAGCGGGTTTATCCGGTCTCCATCCAAAATTTCTTGGATAAGGAGAGGTTGTGTCATAACCCATCGCTGTGATAACTAAAGGTATTTCGGCGATTGTTTTAATAAGATTACCATTTATGCCTGTAACAGATAGCGTAGTGGGAAAATTACTTATGGGAACAATGTAAGAATAGGGTTTGTGGGTTTTTTCAACCAATAGCAATTCTTTATTGGGAGAAAGGGACACACTGGTAATGACACCTTTGATTCCTGTACTCAAACTCCCTTGGTTATTTATTTTTACTATTTCGGATGTAAAGTAGTAATCGTACAGCGATTCATCAAATTTATTTTTCAATAAGTCCTGATAAGTACGTGCAGCCTGAGCTTTCCCACTATTTTCCTGTACGAGGGCTCCTTGAGGTACGGAGCTTCCAATAGGTGCGTTTCCGATGTTTTCGGGTATTGCCAATGTTAATATTTCGTTATTATTAATCCAGAAAAGAGAGGTGCCGAAGCAGGCATTGATCTTTCTATTGCTAAGTTTTACTACTTTACTCTCATTAGTTATACACTGATATAGATAAACTCCATCACCTTCTTTTACGAAAAAAATAATCTTATCAGATTGTGGCGACCAATTAATATTCAAGATGATTGACTGATCCGGGAACCCCTCAATAACTCTTTCCTGCTTTGTTTCCATGTTAACAAGGGTAACCCCTACATAACCGCGTTGCCGAGATTCACTAAATGTTTCAGGATTGATTCGTACGCCGGCAAGTCTTAATTCTGGTTGGGCAAGTTCACTTACCGAATAGTAAGGAGCCCGTTCAAGCTGAAGCATCCATTTGTAATCTTCACTGAAGTCAATAATGGGAGACAATTTAGCAAGAGCAATCTCTTTAATTTCTTTGGGAGGTTCCTGATATGGCAGTTCCTGTGCATTTGCAATTACAGTACTTGCCAGAATAGTAGCAGATAAGAAGATGTTTTTTATTTTCATAGTCTATATGTTTTTAATAAAAAAGTACAGTATCCCGTATTAACGGGATATCTGTACTTTAAAGTGTGTATAAAATAGAAAAAAAACACTATTCGTTTTGACTCATTAACGGGTTAGCATTTAATTCGTCTTGAGGAATCATATATTGCCATTCATTTGATCCTGCAGGCTCAGACAGTTTAATTGCAATAGCTGCTTCGTGATTAGAGCCTGTTCTGTCCAACGGAAGATTCAAACGTTTAAGATCTGTAAATCTGAAGCCCTCTCCCCAAAGTTCCACACGGCGATGGATCATAATCTCTTCGGCAAGCTGTTCTTTAGTTGTACTGGAGGCTACATAAGATGGGTCGCGGGTGATGGCAAACTTCGTAAATGTGTTCTGCGCTTCTTCCAGCTGTCCGCTACGGGCCAATGCTTCCGCTTTAGTAAGATACATTTCGGCAAGCCTCATATAAGCGTAATCACCCACTGAATTTGAGGTGGCCTTTGCAGTAAACTTTCTGTTCTGATATTTATATTTCTTGTAAGTGGTTGCAGGCACAGCTGCAGTACCGGTTGGATCCCACCATTTTTTACGAATATCTGTGTTCGATATTTTATTATATAAAACAGAATTGATACATCTTGGTACAGCACGGATTGCCGATGCGTTAAAGTTCCACGACATATATGCATAGAATGAATAGAAATAGACTGTTTGATCATCCTGTGTATTGGCCGCCCACATCGCCTCGTCGGTATCGGTTAGGATTGTGGCAAAACCGCTCATAAGCTCAGTGCTGTTCATAAGCTTGTTACCGTCTGCTTCAGCTGTTTTAATACTTAAATCGGCAAATTTAGCAGCTTCGGGGTAATTACCCATAGTGAGAAGAACCCTGGCCTTTAGCCCGTAAGCAACTTTAAGCGAGAAATGAGTCGTTGCTTTAGCTGTATAATTCTTAAGTAGTTCAATCGCCTCGTCCAAATCTTCGTTTATGAACTGATAGCATTCTTCTACCGTGTTACGAGCCATACCATCTGTATTTGCTTCTTTGCGATAAGGTACGCCCAATTGGGTATTTGAACCTGCCGGATCGTATCTTTTAGCATACAATTGTACAAGATTAAAATGAGACCATGCCCTAAAACATAAGGCTTCACCTTTTACTCCATCGTGCAGTTTTTGATCCGTAAGTTGTACTTTGTCGACATTTTGTAAAATCAGATTTGCATTAAGTACAAACTGATAGTAGATATAGAATGGATATTTGGTTGAAGTAGCATTGGGATTACGGTGGGATACCCATCTCAAATCACTTAAAAACCATGAATTTCCGGTAGATGGATGTACCAGGTCATCACCAAGTACATCACGATAAATACTCATGGAAGGTTCTCCTCCGCAACTTTGAGTCGATAGATACTGTCTAACCAGAGAGCGGTGAATTCCATTTAAAGCAATGTAAAGATTGTCGAGAGATCCGGATACAATTGTTTCACTCACTTGGTCTGTAGGTGAAGTTTCCATATAGTCTTCACTACATCCAGAAAGTAAGGCAGCGGATGCCATAAACGCAATGGCTATATTTTTTATTTTTTTCATATTGTTGTCTTTTTATATTGGTTGTAAAATCAGAAGCTAACGTTTAATCCAAATGTCCAAGAGCGTGCCGGTATGTGCGCATTGTTTATTATACCGTTGTATGATTGCTGTGTATCCATACCTTGAAGGGCATTTATCAGGAATAAATTTTCTCCGCTGATCGAGACTCTGGCATTACGGATGCCTGTATTGTTATAGATGCTTTTCGGGATATTGTATGCTAGTGACAATGATTTCATGCTGATGAAATCGGAGCTGATCAACCAACGGTCGGACTGGGCATTAAAGTCGGACGATTTGCTGCCATCCAGACGAGGAGTGCTTGTGACATCACCGGCTTTCTGCCAGCGATTCTTTATGTCACTGTGCATTGACGCACCATAGGCCCCAACAGACATTAGTGATTGGTAGCTAGAATTGTATATTTTACCACCTAAAGCATACGAAAATACGGTTGACAATTCAAATGCTTTGTATTTTACACCCATATTGATACCACCGTATACATCTGGAATTGCACTACCTGCATAATGATATTTAGCTTTCGCCTGACTGGTTGTGAATTTCTCGTCGCCAATGATTCTTCCGTCGGTGTCTGACCATGTTTGAACCGGAGTACCATCTTCTTTTACAGAGTCGTCAAATCGGTATAAAGCTGCTCCATCGTTAGGATCGACACCGGCGTATTCTTTCAACCAATAATCATAAACGGAATGGCCAACCATAATTTTCTTTGTTCCATCAATGATTTCTTTCTGTCCATCAGGTAATTTCTTAACCTCATTCTTCAGGAATGTAGCGTTTAGACCGATATTCCATCTCCAATCTTTGTTCTTTAACAGAACGTAATCAAGCGTTACTTCCAATCCTTTATTGCTAACTTTTCCAATGTTTTCCCATATAGATTCGGTTCCGGAAGATATAGGCTTCGGTACTTCAAACAGAAGATCTTTCGACTCTTTATTGAAAAACTCGAGGGTACCGGTAAGTTTTTCAAACAAACCGAACTCAATTGCTGCATCATAAGATACCTGAGTTTCCCATTTTAAATTATTGTTTCCAAAAGAGTCAAAAAGGATACCAGCTTCGGTTGCGTTATTGTATCCCATTCCATATAATGTCTGATAGGGGTAATATCCAATTCCGGCATCGTTACCGGTTTCTCCATAAGATGCGCGCAGTTTTAACTGGTCTACCCATTTCAGGTCTTTGATGAAACTTTCCTGATCCATTCTCCAGGAAGCACCTAACGACCAGAAGTTACCCCATCTTGAATCTTTGTGGAATCGGGAAGTTCCATCTCGTCTAAATGAGAATGAAGCATAGTATTTATCGTCGTAATTGTAGTTTAAACGGCCCAGATAACCTTCTTTCTTGTATGTATCAGTGTAAGAGGTTACCTCGTTGATGGTTACGAAATTATCCATTTCATAAAGTCCGTCCAATATCTGACCTTGTCTCATGGCATATGAATACTGATATTCGTATGAATAATTTTCGTGACCTATTAAAGCATCGACTGTATGTTTATCGAATGATTTAGTATAAGAAAGTAATTGGTTGAAGGTGTAGGTGGTACTTCTTGTGCTTTCAATACGCAGACGTCCGGCCGGAGCTCCGTCGCCAACCAGCTTATTGTCGTATCCTGCGTTACGATAGTTCGTAGATTCCAGTGTTGCATTGATTGTTGCAGTAAGTCCGTCATATAGATTCAAATCCAGATAAGTGCGGGCATTGAGTCCGTCGCGGGTGTATTTACGTTGATTCCAGTTTGTTTCGGCAACAATATGTCGTCCGGAATAAGCAGAACCTGCTCTAACGCTGCTATAGTCGTATTGTTTAGCTCCTGTTTCATCTAAAATATATTCACCTGTCGTTGTATCGTGCAAATAGACGGGATAAATCGGACCGATTCCGCGTGCAAACATAAATGGGTTGGCATAACCGGATGAGTTATCAGTTGCATTGGCTGTATTCGAAGTTGTACGGGTTCCGGCAATATTAAGCCCAGTTTTAAACCATTTTACTGGGTAAACATTAACATTGGCTCTACCGGCAAAACGTTCAAAGTCCGATTTGATAACATATCCATTGTCTTCCAGATAAGACACAGAAACGTAGGTGTCGCTTTTGTTCGTTTTATTGGTATAAGACAAATTGTATTCTCCACGATAACCCGTTCTTTCCATTTCATCGTACCAATCCAGGTCGTCGCCCCATAATAAAGTGTTTGCAGAGGAATTCAATTTGCCATCTGTACCTACTATCTCATTATTTGCAACACCTTTAAACGGATTGTACATCAAAAGACCGAATATGTTTGCCGATGCCGTCTGAGCGGCTTTCTCGTCTGTGTAACTGTTGGCTGTTATGTATTGATTCTTAAGTTGTTCCCATTGTAAAGGGTAATATTCCATCACATTAATACGGTTGTATTCCTTGATTGCCCTTTGAGAAAAACCTTGCGTGATAGATAAGTTTACTGCGGTATTCTCTTCCTTTGCTTTTTTTGTGGTAATTAGAATTACACCGTTTCCTGCACTTGAACCGTATAATGAAGTAGAAGCTGCATCTTTTAAAACAGTTATTGCTTCTATATCATTTGGATTGATGTCTCCAATTTCACCGTTGTAAATAGATCCGTCAACCACATAAAGCGGCGAATTTGATGCATTAACAGATCCAAAACCACGAATACGGATTGAGGGAGAAGCTCCCGGCTGTCCACTTGCTGCTGCAACCTGAATCCCCGGAGCTGCACCGTCTAATGCAGAGGCTGCATTTGTTAAGGGTCGTATTTCTAAATCCTTAGCTCCTATCGATGCTGCAGAACCGGTAAAAGAGGATTTTTTGGCTGTTCCGTAGGCTACAACAACGATTTCGTCTACCACTTTGGTGTCGCTTTTCAGAATAACCCTCATATTAGGCTTGGCGATTACTTCCTGTGTAAGCATACCAACATATGAGACTTGTAATACTGCCCCGCCAGAGGGGAGATTGCGTAATAAAAATTTACCATCAGTGTCGGTTACAGTTCCTATTGTTGTTCCCTTAACCAAAACGGTTGCGCCCAGAACAGGCATACCATCTTCTTCGGAAATAACAACACCTGAGACTGAGGATGTCTGAGATGTTATTACTCCAATGCCTAGAACAAATAGGCTGACGAAGAACATCATTAATTTTCTCTTCATAACTGGTTTTCTTAGTGTGTTTAACAATATAAATATAAATTAAATAAAAATAGCATTTGCGCAAATATATATAAAGTTTTGTTATTATAATCAAAAAGTGCCAAAAAACAATAAATAAAGTTTAATATGGTTGATAATCGTATGATGTATTATCATAATAATGTTAAAAAGCAATTTATGTAATCATAAATTATTTGATATGCGGCTTGAAATGACTTATTAATGTTAATATGTGTTTCTTGATTGATAAATAATAATTTAATAAAAATTAAATAAATAATGAAATAATGTAAATTGTATGTCATTTCATTATGCTCTATAATCAGTCAGCATATTAGCTTGCATTTTTTTATATCTGTATCATACATAGTTTTCGTAAAAACAATCTGTCATCTGTCATTTTTGAAGAGAGATCCCTTTATTGAAGAGGGTTTTGAGTATGATAGATGCCTGGTGACAGATTCATTGCATCTGTCATCTGTCATTCGTAAACCTTTCTTTATTTTTGGGAGATCGGGTAGGGGATTGTGACTATGTTTACTTTTTTATCTGTATATAAATAAATTCAATCTGTTAAGAGAGCAAATTCTTTTATGCCTGTGATTAAATTCTAAAACTTAAGGAAAGTATTCGTTTGACAGTTGTGGAAATGCATTTTGACAACTGTCGTAATGCATTTCTACAATTGTCAAAATCAATTTCGACAACTGTCAAACGATTCATTCATTTAAGTTAAAAACATTGTATATAGTTGTTTTAGAGTTATTTGACTTAATAATTGTTCTTGTTTAATGGAATGTATTTTTTTGTTTATCGAACGATGGTAAATATATGTGGTTGAATCGTGTAAATGATGAGTACGGAATGGAAATAAAAAACTCCCGTTTCGGTCTGATCAGGACTGAAACGGGAGTTTTTCTAAATAAGATTTTGTTACTTAAATGTCTTTTACCTTAAGTATATTGTACGAGATGTTGGTGTCGTATACATCTGTATTTTCAATCTTTTTGATGTATTTTACGACACGGATCGTAACAGGAAGAATTAATACTTCGTAAGCCGATTTTAGAAAGGCTTGTGTTCCAATCATAATTAATAATTCGTTTGCCGGAATTATACCTGCAAATGCTATCGGAAAGAATATCAGCGAATCGGCCGACTCTCCCAATAGCGTAGAGATAACTGCTCGGGCGGAGAAGTTCTTTCCGTTGGAGGCAATTTTCATTTTACTCATTACATAAGCATTGATAAATGATCCCACTAGGAAAGCACATAAACTGGCAAAAACGATACGCGGAGCCATACCGAATACGAAGTTGAACCCTTCTTCGCCTTCCCAGAACGGTGCTCCCGGAAGCATAATTGCGAGTTGCGCGAAGGCTACCACCAGAAAATTCATGGCAAAGCCACTCCAGATGATCAGCCGGGCCTTTTTATAACCCCAAACTTCGGCAATACAGTCGTTGATGATGTACGAGATAGGAAATACCATTAATCCGGCAGTAGCAGTGATGCCTCCCACCTGGATTACTTTTGTTTCCAACAAATTGGATGCTATGAGGCATACATTGAAAAGTATACCCATCAGCATAAACGGAATGGTTACTGTTTTCTGCATATTCTTGTTTTTTACGTGGTTGATCAAGCACACGGGAAACCGACTCCGGTTTCCATTGTTAATAAATCAATTCGACAGCAAAATTACGAATATTATTAAATTCGGACAATAGAAAACAGGGATATTTTGCCTGTAAATGGATACAATAACGTACGACTCAAAAAAAATACTGATTCTTACATGATTTCTTTTATAGATTTAAATGTTATGATTACTTTTGAATCGTAAAACATATAGGAATGGATAGCTCGATTATAAAGTTTGCGAACAAACTGGAACTGCATTATTATTTCAGTGATAAATCGTATTACATGGATGCTTTGGTTAGGCATCGGTGCGAAAAGGAGGTGTTGACATTAATCCGTACATTGGCGGATTTGCTTGAGGTAAGACTTACGGTTTATTGTGAACCTGCGTCTGGCGACGGTTATAAGGAGGTATGGGGTGTTGCCGGGGAAAATGCCCGTTCAATATCTGTAGTGCTCAGTATTATGATGCAATTGTTTACCCATCCGTTTGTAGCGGCCAATGGTCAGCTAACAATAGACCGATCCGAAGAAGATGAGGCTCGCATGCAACGCGAGTTGGCCTCTTTGCGAAAGGATCTGAAATTACGCACACCGGGAGTTGCTATTTCCCGCGAATTGATTGAAGATTTGAACCTTCATCCGCGTGTATGTAAATGTAAATCTAACTTCTACGAAGCGATGAAGGGCTATCCCAAAGTCCGTAAGTTTACGGTAAGGGAATTGAACGAAAATAACAAGAGCCGTTCCGGATTGATGGAGGTAAAAAGGGAGCATTTTAATTACTTTATTCTACGTACGGACGAATTGCCTCAGATGAAAGATCAAAAGGCTACCATTGAAATCGTTTCTCCTGTCTTGATGAAGGATAGTAAGTTGCGTTGGAAGGGAATTTATAACAAAGGGGGCGAAATTATAGATTTCTATATGCGTGATGAAGATTTTAAACGAGATATGGTTGAAGACAAAATTGCCTTTACAAGCGGAATGTGCATCGATTGCGTGCTGGAAATAGACCGTAAACTGAATGAAATAGGCGAAATTGTAAATGTTAGCTATTCTGTTGTGACCGTTATCAAGACCCGTTTTGATAAAATGGAAATCATTACCCCGCAAGGAAAAAAGCATCTAAAGAAACTGGAGGCCGAAAAGCAGCAACTTACTTTAGATCTGTTTGCATAAATACTTCTGGTAGATATGATATATAAAAAGAGAGGATTGAGTTGATATTCAATCCTCTCTTTTTATTTAAATAGACTTTTTATTTCTTGTCCCGATCTGTTTTTATGCACAAAAACAGCATTATTGTGCTGCACATTTTGTCTCAAAATGTGTAATGTATTAAAAAAGTATATATCTTTGCGCCTGTTTGACTCTAAAGTTCAAATGGATCAGGTAAAATTTAAAAAGCGAATATGAAGAAAATTATCGTAGTGGCAGGCTTATTGTTAACAATGGGCTTTCATGCTTCAGCCGAAGGGTATCAGGTAAATTTGCAAAGTACAAAACAGGCAGGTATGGCTCATGTGGGGGCTGCCTTGAAACTTGGTGCAGAAAGCATGCACTTCAATCCTGCAGGATTGAGTTTTATGAAAGAGAATATTAGCTTATCTGCAGGAGCTAGTGCTGTTTTTACCGATTTGGAATACTCCAAGGATGGATACAAACACAATTCGGATAACCCGATTGGAACACCTTTTTACTTGTATGCAGGTTTTAAAATTTACGATAACCTGGCTGCTGGCGTAAGTGTGAATACTCCTTACGGTAGTTCGATCGACTGGGGGTTGAATTGGGCCGGATCAAGATTGGTTCAGGATATTACATTGAAGTCGTTTTCTATACAGCCTACCATTTCCTATCGCCCGTTCGATAAGTTGAGCCTGGGTGCCGGACTAATGTTTATGTATGGTAATTTCTCATTAAGCAGAGCCTTGATTCCGGCAGGAGACCTGGAAAGCCTTCGTCCGTTTGCTGCAGCCGTGCCT
>Ga0074193_1000450_pt1 | contig 69395 bp, 60 predicted proteins | sample EPASupsiteHSE605_FD_64523 | JGI IMG/M metagenome (GOLD analysis project Ga0074193, IMG submission 64523) | Bioremediated contaminated groundwater from EPA Superfund site, New Mexico - Sample HSE6-05 | ecosystem: Environmental > Aquatic > Deep subsurface > Groundwater > Contaminated ...
CCCTTTTTGCAAAAAGGGGGTTTCCTCCCCCGCGCCCCCACCTTCCCCGAAAAACTCTTGCCGGTAAGACATGACATTTTCGGTGTCCCGGAGCAACCAGGACCGGAGGCGCTGACGGCTCTGGCGCCCGTCCTTTTCGTCTCCACCGAACTTCCGCGCCCATCCGCCGTCCCTTCCCACCTTTGACCCCCCTTATCCAGGGGTCCGGGGGCGTTCACGGAACAGCCGCCCTGAATCTTCCCAGCGACCTCCCGCGTTCGACTGCAACCGCGCCGTCCCCTTCTAATCCCCATTAATCCAGGGGGTCCGGGGGGGATGATCCCCCCCGGCCGCCGGAGGCGCTCTTTATCTTTATTTCTTTATTTCTCTTGTCTCCCGCATCTTCCTCGCCTTGTCGTACGCCGCCTGGGGCGGCGGGCCGGGGCGGAAGCCGGCGGCGTCGATGATGGTTTCGGCTTTGGCGTTCAGGGCGGATTCGATGCGGGCCAGCACGCGCAGGGCGTTTTGGCGGCGGCGGGCGATGGCGGCGGCGGCTTCGGGGTCGTCGGCAAACAGGTCGAGTTTTTGTTGGAACCGGCTGGCCACGGGTACGAGCCAGCGGCCGAAGACGAACTTGTCGGCGATGTAGACGATTTCGCGTTCGGTGAGGGGGGCGTTGTCGGGCAGGTCGATATCGCGGTGGGCGGCGACGATGGCGGCGGCCCGGTCGAAGCCGAGGGAGGCCAGCAATCTGCCGCCTTCGGCTTCGTGGCGGGGGTGGCCTTTGGCCACGTCGTGGAGCAGGGCGGCGGCTTTGACAAGCGGCACATCGAGGGGGAGCCCGGTCTCGGCCAGCGCCCGGGCCAGGGCGACGGCCACGGCGGCCACGCCCCGGCCGTGGGCCAATCCCTGGGGCGGCGCCTGTTTGATGGCCAGCAGGGCTTCGGCCTCGGCCGGGGTGGGGATGTCCAGGCGCTCGGCCAGGGCGCGCAGGGCGGCGTAGTCTTCGGGGGTATCCATGTCGGCCAGGATGTTGGCGTCGGGGACGGGGATTTCCTCGAGGGCGAAGGGGGCCATGGCCTGGCGCAGGCCGCCGTCGCCTTCGTGGGCCAGGACGGCCGGGACGATGGCGGCGTCGAAGCAGGGCGGGTGGCCGCGTTCGCCGGAAAAGGTCGGGTAGACGATGGGCGGCGCGCCGGGTTCGTCGAGGCGGGCCAGCAGCCGGGCGATGGTGGCCGGTCGGGTGAGCGGCACGTCCACGGGGGTGACGGCCACGCGGGTCGTGCCTGCCGGCAGGGCGGCCAGACCGGCCGCGACCGTGGAGAACATGCCGGTCTCGTAACGCGGGTTGTGGACGGCGCGGATGCCCAGGCGGGCGGCCTCGGCCGTGATTTCCAAGGCCCGGTGGCCGGTTGCGACCACGATGTCGGCGATCCCGGCCCGGCGGAAGGCGTCGGCCACAAGGGCCAGGGCGGAGACGCCGGCCAGGGGCAGCAGCGGCTTGAAGCCCGATCCCATGCGCGAGGACAGGCCCCCGGCCAGGATGACGGCCGTGGCCCCGGGGCGGACAGGGAACACGGTCATGGCCGTCTGTCGGCACGGCAGGCGATGAGCTCGGCCACGATGCTGACGGCGATTTCCTCGGGCGTTTCGGCGGCGATCTCCAGGCCTATGGGGCTTTTGACCCGGGCCAGGGCGTCGGCGGAAACGCCTTTGGCCAGGAGCCGTTCGTAGATGGCGTCGCGTTTGGGCAGCGAGCCGATCATGCCGATGTAGGCGGCCGGCGTGCCCAGGGCTTCGACCAGGGCCTCCTGGTCATGGGCGTGGCCCCGGGTGACGATGACGATGGAGGCGTCGGGGCCGACGACGCGTCCGGCCAGCCAGCCTGCGGCCGGGTCGATGACGGCGGTTTCGGCGGCAAAGGGAAAGCGCCCGGGGTTGGCGAATTCCGGACGGTCGTCAAGGACGGTGACCTGGAAACCGACCATGGCCGCGATCTGGGCCGTGGGGCGGCTGACGTGGCCGCCGCCGCAGATGACCAGCGGATCGGGCGAGGCGGCCGGCTCCAGGAAATAGCGGCGTTCGCCGTTGGCCAGCACAATGGGGGCCATGATGGCGCGTCCCTGTTTCCTGGCCGCAGCCAGGGCGTCCGGGCCGGGGGTTTGGCCGACGGCGCTGCCGTCGGCCAGGAGCAGGCAGCGCGCGGGCGTGCCGGGAGCGTCCAGTTCGGTCAGCACGAGGCCGCGCCCGCCGCTGGCGAGCAGCCGGGCCAGGGCCTCGAACACCTCGCGGTCGTCCGCGTCCAGGCGTTCGAGAAACACGCGCATGCGGCCGCCGCAGATGAGGTCGGCCCCTTTGTCGGCCTGTCCGGTCATGTCGAAATCGATGAGCCGGGCCTGCCCGGAGCGGAACACGTCCGGCGCGGCTGCGATGACCTGGCCTTCGGCCAGTCCGCCGCCTACGGTGCCGGCGATGGAGCCGTCGACGAAAATCAGCATTTTGGAGCCGGCGGTGCGCGGCGTGGAGCCGACGCTGGCGACGATGGTGGCGGCCACCAGGGAGTGGCCGGCGGCAAGGGTCCGGGTGATGTGGGCAACAAGGTCGATCATGGTCGGATGGCCGCTCCTTTGGCGGGATTGACGATGCGGTGGCCGGACGGGCCGCGTTCGATGCGCCCGACGATGGGGCCGAGGCGGCGAAGGCGGCTGCCGCAGGGGCAGGGGCCGGGCAGCATGGCGGCGGCGTCGCCGGTGCGGTAGCGCACAAAGGGCATGCCGCGCGGGGTCAGGGTGGTGAAGACCACCTCGCCCAATTCCCCGTCGGGCAGGGGCGCGCCGGTTTGAATGTCCACCACTTCGAAATAGATTTCGGTTTCGCGTAGATGATAGCCGCTTTGGGCCTCGCATTCCACCCCGCCGCCGTAGCCCATCTCGGTTGCGCCGTAGTGGTCGAAGACCGTGGCTCCGAAACGCCGGGCGAGCAGGTCCTTCCAGCCGATCGGCAGGGCTTCGGCCGAGAGCAGCACCGTGCGCAGGCAGTCGCCGGCCGCGGCGCAGACCTCCGGGGATTCGACGGCCCGGGCGATCTGGGACGGCGCGGCCACCAACGACTCGGGCCGGTTTCGCCGCAGGCTGGCCGCCAGATTGGCCGGATCGCCCGTCGGATCGCCGAGTATGCCTGTGGCCCCCAGGCGCGGCAGGGCCTGGAGCAGCAGGTCGCCGATGCTGGCCGGGCGCTGGCCGGGCATGAGGATGAGCACCGTGTCGCCGGGCTCGACCAGGGTGGCGATGCCGATGTGGAAAAAGCGGCGGATATCTTCCAGGTCCGCCTCGGTGAATCCGACCCGCTTGGGCGCGCCGGTGGTGCCGGACGTGGCCAGCGTCACCATGCGGGCCACCTCGTCCTGGGACACGGCCAGGAACCGGCCATGGTCCTCGGTCAGATCGGCCGGGTCAGTGAAGGGCAGGCCGGCGAAATCGGCTGGCGATCCGGGGAATCCGGCCGGCAGGCCGCCCAGGCGCTCCCGGTAAAACGGAGACGCGGCGGCATGGGCCACGGCCCGGCGAAGCGCCCCAAGCTGCCACGCCGCCACGGCTTCGGAGGTGGCCTCCCCGCCCGGCAGGCCGATTCCGGCCGCCACCAGGGCGTCCACAGGACTCAGGCGCATGGGCCCTCCTGGCGGTACAGGGCGCGGCCGTTGGCGCTGGTCAGGTTGTAGAGGCAAAACGGCACCAACCGGGCGTCCGGGGTGACGACATGGATGCAGCAGCCGCGCGTGCGTTCGAGATCGAGCGTCCAGGCGTCCTGAAAGGCCATGGCCGAGATGGTGAAGCGCTTGGACGTGGCGGCTTCGGCCAGAAAACGGTCGAAATCGTCCATGGGCCGAGCCAAAGCGTCGGCATCGGGCGAGGCCGGCGCGGCCCATTGCCGGGCCACAAAGGCCTTGGCCCGCCGCGCGCCCTCGTCGGCGGCGATGGGCCGGGGCGGGGCGGAAGGCGGCGTGCAGCAGGCCCCACCTGTGTTCGGGGCCGGACGCAGCCCGAATTCGCCGTCCAGCAGGTAGGGCTGGGAAAACGAACACAGGGAATGCTCGCAGCCCGGCGGATGAAAGTCCGCGGCGCGGATCATGCCGCCGGTCTGGGCTTCGAGGCCGGTCATCAGCTCGGGCAGGGTGACCCGGTCGGCCGCGCCGTCGCCCCAGGGATAGCGGCCAAAAGAGCTGGCCGGCTGGAAATGCACGCCGCGGACGCCCGGGGCGCGCTCCCTGGCGAAGCGGATGATGTCGCCAAGCGCCCCGTCGTTGACGCCCGGGGCCACGGTCGGCACCAGCACCACGCCCAGGCCCGCCGCCACGCAGTGGTCGATGGCCCGGCACTTGACGGCGAAAAGCGAGACGCCGCGCAGGGTGCGGTAGACGTCGTCGGTTGTGCCGTCGAACTGCAAAAAGACCGAGGACAGGCCGGCTTTGGCCAGCGCTTGGGCCAGGGCCGCATCGTGGGCCAGGGCCAGCCCGTTGGTGTTGAGCTGGACGAAGGCGAATCCGGCCGCCCGGCAGGCGGCCACCACGTCCGGCAGATCGGCGCGCACGGTCGGTTCGCCGCCGGAAAGCTGGACATTGACCGGACCGGCGGCCGCAAACACCCGGGCGAAAAGCGCCGCCAGATCGGCCAGCGGCGGATCGGCCGGCGGATTGTGCCCGGCCGAGGCGAAACAGACCGGACAGGCCAGATTGCACCGGGCCGTGATCTCGAAAAGGGCCGTGCAGGTATGCTGGCCGTGCTGCGGGCACAGGCCGCAATCAAACGGGCAGCCAAGCCGGGTTTCGGTGAGCGCCGGCGGCGGCGCGCCCGGCGTCTTGGGCCGGCTCCAGCCGCCAAGACCCGGCGGCCCGTGCCAGAACCGGGTGCGGAATTCTCCGTGCTCCGGACATTCCTTGACAATATAGCCGTCCGCGCCGTCCATTTCGCGCCGGGCCGGCACGCGGCGCAGGCAGACCGGACACAGGCTGTCCGTGGACTGAACCTCGTTGGCGTCGGTCATAATCACTCCCTCGGCTCGGACGGGTCGATGCCGGCCTCGGTCAGGATGGTGAGAATCTGGCCCCAGGCCTCGGCCAGAAGCCCGCCGCAGCGAGTCATGTCCGGCGTGCCCTCGCCCATGACGGCCTGACAGGTGATGTCGCCGAAATCGGGAATGACCCGGTCCTTGAACCACTCCACAAACTCGGTGACGAGCAGATCGGCCCGGTCATGGGCCAGCTCTTCCTCGCGGCCCCGGCCGGTGTACAGACCGATGGCCAGACAGCCGCCGGTGAGGATGCCGCAGGTCAGCCCCGAAGCGCCCATGCCGTGGCAGATGCCGGACGCCGCCCGCACAAGCGGCCAGTTCTCGACGCCCTGGGCGCGCAGGGCCAGCAGGATCAATATCTGGCTGCAACAATAGTTCTTGGCGGCCAGCGGCAGGATTTCCAACATGAGGGGATTCATGGCGACTCCTTTTGGGCGACGACCAGACAATAGCCGAACCGGGGGCGCGGTCCCGCAGACGCGCAGGCCGGATCGCGGCCGGTCAGCATGGCCACAACGCTTCCCGCCGACCCCAGGGCAAAGGTCAGCCGGCAGGCCAGTTCGGTCAAAAGCCGGGTATGATCCTCGAAAACGAGCGGCGAAAGCCCCGCCGCCACCAGTCGGCCGCGCAAAAGCTCCCAGGAGACGGCCCCGGCCGCGCAGCCGGCTCCCCCGTCCCCGTCCCTCGCGCCGGCCCGCAAAAAAAGATCGGACAGCACAAGCCGCCCGCCAGGACGCAGCACCCGGGCAATCTCGGCCAGCACGCCGGCCGCATCGCCCGAGGCCGAGAGCACGCATTCGCAAAAAACGCCGTCAAACGCCGCTCCCGCCAACGGCAGCTCCTGTCCCAGGCCGCGTACCACCGGCCCCCTGGCCCTGGCCCGGACGGACAACTCCGGCGAGGCGTCCAGGCCGCAGACGGCAAATCCCTGCCCGGACAGATAGTCCAGCGTGGCCCCGGGACCGCAGCCGAGGTCGAGCAGCCGGTCCCCGGGCGCAAAACCGCCAAGCGCCGCCCCCCGGCCGGTCAGGGCCAGACCGCCGGGCCGCAGCGTCTCGCCGGCCACACGGCGGAAATCCTCCCGCTCGTACGCCGGGGCGGCCTGCACGGCTACTTGTCCTCCAAAAGCTGCTCCACCTCGAGCATCTTCCCCACGGCCACATACTCGGGCAAAAGCGACATGCCGCATTTCGGACAGGCCAGCACCGTGATGGTGAAGCCACCCTCCAGATAGTTGACCGCCACAGGCGTCGGCTCAAGCGGCCCGTCGCATGCGGCGCAGACCCAGTCGCCAGACTCAGGCAGGTAGACAAGCGAATCGTTCATGTGGGCGTTGCCTCCGGCAGGGGTGAGAAGATGCCTCCGGCGGCCGGGGGGGATAATCCCCCCCGGACCCCCTTGATGGTTTGAAATATTCCCGTGCTCCATCGTCCCGCGCGACACTTCGCCGGCGATGCTCCGGCTTTTTTGTTCTGCCCCCTGTCTTCCGTCGAGGGGCCCGGGGGGATCATCCCCCCGGCCGCCGGAGGCATCCCCCCTCTTCAGTCTTCCCTCTCCCCCTCGCCTACTTCCCCACGCCGGCCACGGTCATGCGGTGGCTGTAGGCGGCGTGGACGCGCAGGGAGCCGCCTTCGGGGCTGTATTCGACCCAGTAGGTGACGCGGTGGGGGGTGAAGCTGGCCAGCAGGTGGCCGTTTGCCCGGTTTTTGAAGGCCCGGCCGGTGGTTGCGGCGTGGGCCAGGGTGCGCCTGACGTCGTCGTCGAGGATATGCCGGGCTTCCATGCTGGCGCGTACTGCCGGGGAGACGACGAAATCCGGGCCGGGGGGCGTTTTGGCGTCGGCGGACTCGTCCCAGACGGCGGCGAGCAGGCGCCGGCGCAGTCGGGCCCGGGTTTCGTGGCGCATGGAGAAGCCGGGATCGGGCCGGGCGGCCGGGTCGGCGTCGGACGCGCCCGGGAAGAGGATGTCGAGGAGGTGGTAGGCGCGTTTGCCGACGTGGGAGAGCCGGTCGCGGCACATGGCGCAGGTGGCCAGGAAGTCGCGGGGACTGGCGGCGGCGCGGCGTTCGGCGACGGCCTTGGCCAGTTCCGGGTGGGCGTTGCCGACGAGGCCGCCGAAGCCGCAGCATTCGGTGAAGCGGCCGGACAGCGGCAGTTCCTCGAAGGGCACGCCGCGTTTGGTCAAAAGCGACCGGATGGCGGCCTGGGCGGCGGCGTCGTGGCGCGAGGTGCAGGAGTCGTGGACGGCGAGGGGGGCCGGGGGCATTGCGCCTGGGGCGTCCGGCAGTCCGGTTTCGGCGTCCATGACCTGCCACAGGGACACGGCCGGGATATCCGGGGCGGCCTGTTTGAACACGGACAGGCAGGAGGAGCAGGCGGTGATCAGGCGCGGCCGGCCGAGGCGCTCCCAGTCGGCCTTGAAGGCGGCGACCGTCTCTTCGAAAAGGGCCTGCCGGCCGGCCCACAGGGCGGGTGCGCCGCAGCAGCCAAGGGCCAGTCCCACGCCTCCGGGGAGCTTTTGGCGCAGGAAGGCGTAGGTCTCGGGGATGCGGCCGTCAGGTTCGCCGCCGAGCTGGCAGCCCGGGAAAAAGAGATGGGCGCAGTCGGACCGGCCGGGTTCGGTCCGCAGCAGGGCGAAGTCCGGTCCGTTGGAGAAGGCCATGTCTTGCAGGGCGAATTCGTGGGCCGAGGGCGGCATCTTGCCGCGGCTCACCATGTCGCGGCGCGAATCCAGGCACAGTTCGGCCATGGAGAAGTCTTCGGGGCAGACCTCGGTGCACAGCCCGCACAGGGTGCAGGAGTCGATCATGCGGTTTAAGGCATGGTTGCCGAGGACGATGGACAGGTTGTTGTAGATCTGGCGGGCGTAGAGTTTGGGATAGCCCTTGTAGTGCTTGAGATATTCGCAGACCTTGACGCATTCCATGCAGTCGCATTGCAGGCAGCGGGCGGCCTCGGCCCTGGCTTCGGCCGCGGCGTAGCCGGCGTCGGGATCGGCCGGTTCGGTTCGGGGCGCGTCGGGCACGTCTTTGAGGCTGGTAAATATGCGGGTGGCGGTTGCGCCTTCGCGTTCGCGGCTGGCGGTCAGGGTCGATCCGGTCAGCAGCCGGTCGATGGAGGTGGCGGCGCGCCGGCCGTCGGCGACCATGGCGATGCTGGAACGCGAGCCGCCGGGGCCCGGCCAGCCGCCGCAGAATACGCCCGGGGGGCCGAATTCCAGGGTGAGGGGATCGGCCTCGTCGCGGGATTCGGAGAGGGGATTTTTGCCGGCGCATTCCACGTAGACGGCGTCGAAATCGTTTTGGGCCGCCTCGAGCAGGGCGGCGTTTACGGTCTGCCCGGTTTTGAACACGACGCCCATCTGTCCGAGCACGGCGAGGGCTTCGTCCAGGACGGCGGCGGGCAGGACGTGTCCGGGCAGGGCGGCGAGTTTGCCGCCGGGAGCGGCGTCAGCGGTGAAGACAGTGGCGGCGAAGCCTTTTTTGGCCACGTCCCAGGCCACGGTCAGGGCGCTGAGGTCGCTGCCGAGGATGGCCACGCGTTTGCCTTTGGCCGGCATGCACAGGGGCTTGCCGCCGGAGGCGGACAGGCTGGCGCAGGCGCGTTCCAGGGCGGAAACGGCGATGGGTCCGCCGACGTCGCGGCGGATGCAGGCTGTTTCACAGGGATGGTCGCACAGGCGGGCGAGGATGCCCGGCACGGGCATGGTGCGTTCGAGGATTTTGCGGGCTGCGGCGATGTCGCCGGCGGCCATTTTGGCGGCAAAGGCCCGCACGTCCACGTGGATGGGGCAGGCGGCCTGGCATTTGGGCTGTTCTTCCTGGATGCACCGGGCTTCGATGGTCCTCAGGTCCTGTTGATTCATGGGGGCCTTCCGGAGGGGAAACGACGGGGCGAACGCCTGGCGTTCGCCCCGTCGCGGTTTTTAGCGGATGGTAGAACCCTCCGGGCTACTTGCCAAGGGCCTTGAGGCCGGCAAGCACCTTTTCGGGGTAGGCCGGCAGGTGGCGGATGCGCACGCCGCAGGCGTTATGGATGGCGTTGATGATGGCCGGGTGCGGGCCGCACAGGGGCACTTCGCCGACGCCCGAGTTGCCGTAGGGGCCGTGCTCGCGCGGGGATTCCACGTAGATCAGCTCCATGGCGTCGGGGATGTCGTGGGCGTAAGGCACGCCGGCGCCGGCGATGGAGGAGTGCTTCTTGATGTCCTCGAAGTCCTCGGACAGGGCCAGGCCGATGCCCTGGGCCAGACCGCCCCAGTTCTGTCCGTCGACGGTCTGACGGTTGTTGATGGTGCCGATGTCTTCGACCAGGACCATCTTGTCGACCTGGGTCTTGCCGGTGGCCAGTTCCACGGTGACTTCGGCCATGAACAGGCCGTACATGTAGCAGCAAAACGGGCTGCCCAGGCCATTGGCGTCGCAGTCCTTGGCCGGAGCGGTCCAGGTGCCGTTGTAGCGGGTCTTGAGGCCGTCTTTGACCATCTCGTCGTAGGTGCGGAACGTGCCGTCGGGCTTGCGCATGGCGTCGACGAGCTGTTTGCAGCCGTTGATGATGGCCTGGCCGACCACGACGTTGGAGCGGGAACCGCCGGCCGGGCCGGAGTTCGGGCATTTGCTGGTGTCGTTGAGCACGAGCTTGATCTGGCAGGCGGACAGTCCCAGGGGCTTTAAGGTCTCGTGGGCGAAGCCCAGGGTGCCGGCATCGGAACCCTGGCCGTGATCCTGCCAGGTGTTGTAGATGGTGACGGTGCCGTCGGCATTGAGTTCGGCGTCCGCGCCGGCGGAGTCAGGGCCGTCGAGGCCGGAACCGTAGATGCCGATGGCCACGCCGACGCCCTTTTTATGGGTGGCGGTGGAGTTCTTTTTGGCGTTGAGCAGGGCTTCCTTGTACTTGGGCCGCAGGATGTCGATCATCTCGGGCAGGGTCCAGGAATCGGGCACCTGATCGGTCGGGGTGGTGTCGCCCGGCCGGTAGGCGTTGATGAAACGGAATTCCAGGGGGTCCATGCCGAGCTTTTCGGCCATCTCGTCCATGAGCACTTCGGAGGGGAACATGATCTCCGGCGAACCGTAGCCGCGGAAGGCCGAACCCCAGCCGTGGTTGGTGGCCACGCAGTAGCCCTTGGCGCGCATGTTGGGGATGCCGTAACCGGCCATCCAGTACTGGGAGCCGCGCAGGGTGAGCAGGTCGCCGAACTCGGAGTAGGGGCCGTGGTCGACGATCCATTCCATTTCCGAGGCCACGATCTTCTTGGTGGCCTTGTCCACGGCGATCTTGCCCTTGGTCCAGAACGGGGAGCGCTTGCCGGTGTAGTACTGCTGCTGGGCGTAGTTGTAGTGCAGGTGGACCGGGCGTCCGGTGGCGATGGCGGCCGCGCCGACGAGGGCTTCCATGGTCGGGCTGAACTTGTAGCCGAAGGTGCCGCCGGTGGGGTTCTGGACGAGCACGAGGTTTTCAGGCTCGACGCCGAGGCCCGGGGCGATCATGTACAGGTGCAGGTACAGGCCGATGGACTTGGAGTGGATGACGAGCTTGCCTTCCTCGTTGGTGTAGGCATAGCCGACGTCCGGCTCGATGGGCAGGTGCGGCTGGCGCTGGGTGTAGTAGTCGCCGCCCATGACTTCGTACTTGGCGTCGTTAAAAAACGGGGCCACGTCCGCGCCCTTGGCGTGGTTCTGCTCGTAATAGGCGTTGGGGGTGCCGGGATGGATCTCGATGGCGTCCTCGGCCATGGCCGCCGGAGCGTTCATGTAGGCCGGCAGGACTTCCAGGTCCACCTTGACGGCTTCGGCGGCGGCGCGGGCGTTCTTCTCGGAATCAGCCGCGACCAGGGCGATGGCGTCGCCGTACTGGAACACCTTGGTGTCGCACAGGATGGGGCGATCCCAGCCGTCGCCCTTGTTGGTGGGGAAGGTGATCAGGCCCGTGATGCGGTTTTTGCCCTTGACGTCCTTGGCGGTGATGACGCTGTGCACGCCGGGCATCTTGAGGGCTTCGGAGTAGTCGATGCCCTTGATGTTGGCGTGGGAGACCTTGGCTTCGACAATGGCCAGATGCAGGGTGCCTTCGGGCAGCATCTTCTTCTGGTCGTCGCCAAAGAGCCACTGGCCCATGACCTTGGCCACGCCGGTGGGACGCGGGGCGCGCGAGCCGAAGATGTTCCCGTCGGCCGGCATGTTGTGGTTGATGTCCAGCGTCATCTCGCCGCGCATGACCTTGGCGGCGTCCATGACGGCGTCGACCAGGGGGATGTAGCCGGTGCAGCGGCAGACGTTTTTGTGTTTCTGGAACCAGTCGCGCACCTGTTCGCGGGTGGGTTTGGCATTCTCGTCGAGCAGACCCTTGGCGGACATGATGAAGCCCGGGGTGCAGAAGCCGCACTGGGCCGCGCCGTGGGCCACCCAGGCGGTCTGGAGCGGGTGCAGGTTGGCCTGGTTGCCGAGGCCTTCGATGGTGGTCACGCTGGCGTAGTCGGCCAGACGGCGCATCTTGGTGATGCAGGCGCGCACCACCTTGCCGTCGACGATGACCGAGCAGGCGCCGCACTGGCCTTTGGCGCAGCCGACCTTGGTGCCGATCAGGTGCAGCTGCTCGCGCAGCACGTCGGACAGGAAGGCATCGGGATCGACGATGAGCTTACGCTCGAAGCCGTTTACGATGAGGATTTTTTCCTGCATGTGTTTGCTCCATTGGGGGGTTAGGGGTTGTGCTGTTCGCCGACGCGCGGGGCGGTCCGAACGGGCGGTGGTTCCGGCCTGTTGCCGCCGACGCGCGAGTTTTCCCGCAAAAGCACGGCTTGCGCCGTTTTGCCGCTAGTGCTTGCCGAACCCGCAAAGCGGATAGCGGCACTCCGGGCACATGGCGCACAGGCCGCCGTGTCCGAGTTTGACGATGTCGGCCTTGGCGAGCTTCTCGCCGGCCACCAGACGCGGCACCGTCAGATCGAAAATACTGGCCTTGTGGTACATGACGCAGCCGGGCAGCCCGACCACCGGCACCTCGCCGATGGCGGCCAGCATGAACATGGCCCCGGGGAAGGTGGGCGAGCCGTAGGTGACGACCTCGCCGCCGGCGGCCCGGATGGACGAGGGGGACAGGTCGTCGGGGTCCACGGACATGCCGCCGGTGACGGCGATCATTTCCGCGCCGTCGGCCAGCAGCTGGCGAATGGCCCGCACGGTCATGTCCTGGTCGTCGGGCACGATGACCTGGCGCATGACCGTGCAGCCGAGGTCGTCGAACTTGCGGCGCAGCACCGGGCCGAATTTGTCCTTGATGCGGCCGTGGTAGACCTCGCCGCCGGTGGTGACCACGCCGACGCGCAGCGGCCGGAAGGGGCGCACGGTCACGATGGGGCCCGTCTCGGCGCAGGCGGCCTCGACCTGCCCGATGCGCTCGGCCGGGATGACCAGCGGCACCACCCGGGCGCCGGCCAGCATCTGGCCCGGGGAGACCGTGGCGTCGCCGTGGATGGTGGCGATGGTCACCTCGTCGATGGAATTGAGGCGGTACAGGGCCTCGGCGTCGATTTTGAGCAGCCCCCGGCGCTCGGCCAGCAGGTTGATGCGGCCCTCGCAGGGCTGGGTCAGGGCCACGCCGTCGCCGGCGATGGCGGCGGCGATGCGGCCGGCCGCGTCGTCTTCGTGGAGCAGGCCCTCGGCCAGATCCCAGACGTAAATGTGTTCCTTGCCCAGGCGCAGCAGCACCGGGACGTCTTCCGGGGCGATGACGTGGCCTTTGCGGAAGGCCGGCCCCTTGCCCTCGCCCGGCGCGATGCGGGTGATGTCGTGGCAAAGGACCATGCCGGGGGCTTTTTCAACGGGAATGCTGCGCATGGAGGCTCCCTGGGGTATGCGTCGCCGGCGGCGGCCGGCGATCCGGCCGCCGCCGGGCTGGCTAAGAAATCTTCGGCGTCAGGGCGTCCCGGGCATGCACGGCACTGTATGCCGCTTGGCAGGAGACGCCGGGGCGCATTTGCCGCGACGCATATGTTTTCTTAAACAGAACTTATTTGCGCCTGCCTGCGTCTGCCGCCTATCTGCAAAAGCAGCTTCTCGGCATTTTTACAGGGCATTGCATGGACATGGCAATCGGCGCATCGTATGTTGTTCGGATTGAGCAAGAAGCAGGCCAAGGGCAGGAAGCCGGATATCCCGGCGTTTCGGGACTTTTGGCGAGTAGTGTCACGCGCCAATGCCTGCCAGTGTGACACGCTGACAGTTGGACGCTGAGGCGGCGGAACCGGCTTTGTTTGTCATCATGCTGAATTTATTTATGAAAGCAGGAAAAAGTCATTTTGATCCAGTTTGGACGCGAAAGTGGGTCAAAAAGCAACATTTTACATGCGCCGGCGGCTGTTCCTGACTGCTTCGCTAATAGTAACATAGAAAATTTGTCTGCAATGCTTCTGTTAATTGCAGCATAGGCATTGTAAGTTTGAAATAACATAGAAGGAACGGCGACGCTCCTGCCGGGGCAGCGGGGATGGCGGCAGATGTGGAAGCGTCTTCCGGGAATAGGGATGTTCGCCGTCTGACGACAGGGCGGCAGGGCAGGAGGGCGGCAGGGCAGGAGGGCGGCAGGGCAGGAGGGCGGCAGGTTGGCAGGGCGGCAGGTTGGCAGGGCGGGAGGTTGGCGGGCCACGGAAGCGCTGGCGCGGGGCCTCGGCCGGCCCCTTGGCGGGCGCGGGCCGGCTCTAACGGGGGAAGCGCAGGGTGAAGACCGCGCCGGCGTCGTTTCCGGTTGCGACGGCGCCGCCCAGCTGGCGGGCCAGATTGGCCACGAGCTGCATGCCGAGCGTGCCCGTGTTTTCGGGGGCGAAATCGGCAGGCAGGCCCGGGCCGTCGTCGCCGATGGCGATCGCCACCTCCCCGGCCGACTCGGACAGGCGGATGCGCAGCGTCCCGGATTCGCGGCCGGCAAAGGCGTGTTTGTGGGCGTTGGTCAAAAGCTCGTTGACCACGAGGCCGGCCGGCACGGCCTGTTCGATGGGCACGCTGACCGGGGCCATGTCGAGGTCCAGGGTCAGGTTGAAGGCGCGCCCGGGATTCTGCCCGGCCGGGCCGAACAGCTTGGGGATCAGGTCGCGGACGTAGGTGTCCAGCCGGATGTGGGACAGGTCGGCCGAACGGTAGATTTCCTCGTGGACCAGGGCCATGGAGGCGATGCGGCTGCGGCTTTCCCGAAAGCTCTCCAGAGCGGCCGGGTCCTCCACCGACTCCTCCTGGAGGTAAAGCAGGCCGGAGATGATCTGGAGGTTGTTTTTCACCCGGTGGTGGATTTCCTTGAGCAGGATTTCCTTTTCCTCCAGGGAGGCCCGCAGGGCCCGCTCGGACTGGATGGCCTCGGTCACGTCCTTGTCCACGCCCCGGTAGCCGCGAAACTGCCCGGCTTCGTCAAACCAGGGCACGCCGCTGGTCTGCATGCAGCGCAGGCTGCCGTCCCTGGCCACGCGCCAGTTGAGCAGGTCGCGCACGGGCTCGCGGCTGGCCTTGGCCGCCGCCAGGGCCAGCCGCAGGCCCGTGTCCTCGCCCGGGGCCAGAAAGTCGTAGGGCGTCTTGCCGAGCAGGGCCTCGGGGTCAAAGCCCAGGGCCTGGCGCACCCTGGCGCTGACATGGACGTAGCGGTCCGCCTCGTCGGTTTCCCATATCCAGTCGGCCATGCTGGCGGCGATGTGGGCCATGCGTTCCTGGCTTTGGCGCAGGGCGGCCAGGGCCCGGTCGCGGGCGGCGTCGTGTTCGGCCAGCAGGCCGGCCATGGCGTCGAGGCTGGCCGCGGCCTTGCCGATGCCGGCGTCGGCGTGGGGGAGGCCGGTGCGGGCGGACAGTTCGCCCTTGCCGATGCGGGCGGCGGTGTCGGCCAGCCGGCCGAGGCGGTCGGCGATGACCGTGCCGCCGACGAACCAGGCCACGCACAGGGCCAGCCCGGCAGCGGCGGCCAGCAGGGTGATGTTGTGGATAAGGGCGGTGCGGGCCGGGGCCAGGATGGCGGTTTCGGGCACGCCGACCACGAAATACATGTAGGGCGGTTCCCCGGGGCCCAGGCGCAGAGCCTGGTAGGCATAGTAGCGCCGGGCGCCGTCGGAGCCGGAAAGCAGGGCCACGCCGGTTTCCCCGCCGTCGCGGATGGCCTGCCAGACCTCGGAACGGATGGGGCTGCCCGGGGGGTTGGTGTCCTTTTCGGGCCGGTAATAGAGCCGGGTGCCGTGGCGGTCGACAATGCCGAAGATGGAGCCGGGCGGCAGCCGCATCTGGTCGAAGGCCTCGTTGTAGGCGGAGAGCCGGACTGCGGCCGTCAGCACGCCGGCCGGCTCGCCGCGCGCGTCCCGGAAGGGCAGGGAAAAGGGGAAGGCCGGGTCGAAGGCGGTGCGGCTGACGATGTATTCGCCCGGGGCAAAGGCGTTTGTCGCCATGGCGTCCCGGAAATGGCGGCGGTCGGCGAGGTTGACCTGGCCAAACGGCAGGCCCGAGGCGAAGATGTCGCCGTTTTTGTCCGCAGCCAGGATGTTGGCGTAGACGGGGTTTTCCTTGAGCAGGGAGGCGAAAAGCACGTTGCAGGATTGGTGGTCGCTGTGTCGGATTGCAGGCATGGCGGCCAGGGTGGCCAGCAGCAGGCGGGTGCTCCGGCTGATGCTTTCCTGGACCTGGGCCATGGCCGAGGCGGCGCGTTTGGCCTCGGCCGTGGCGTCGATGACGAGATGGCGGCGCAGGACCGCGCCGTCGTAGAATTGCAGGGCCAGCGCCGGCAGCACCGAGAGCAGGGCCAGCAAAACGAGGCCGCTGCGTATGGATATGGACCGCAGCAGGATCACACGGCTCCCCTTTGCCAGGGTGGCGTCATGGCCGCCGGGGCGTCAACGGCGGCGGCCGAATCCCAGAATCCGACGGGCCAGGGACAGGCCCAGGGCCAGATCGGCCAGGGCGCGGCGTACGGCGGTCCGGGCCAGCCCGGTTTCCAGGGCTCCCAGTCGTCTGGCCAGTTCGCCCCGAAGGGCGATCCTGCGGCGTCTGGCCTCCAATGCGCGGAGTTGTCCGTCTAGAAACATGCCCGGTCCTTCCGGAGTTCCTCCAGGGTCTGGGCAAAGGCCAGGGGCAGCCGGGCCAGCCGGCGGCGCAGCACCCAAAGGGCCGCCGCCCCGGCCAGCAGGCAGGCCGCGCCGCCGCCGGCGGCAAAGGCCAGCCGCAACCCGGGGGGCAGGGCCAGCAGCACGGCCAAAACGGCCAGTCCCAGGCCGACCACCAGCAGCGCCGCCCCGAGAATGGCCAAAAGCAGGGCCTGGACAAGCCGGACCTTGGCCTCGCGGGCCTCGATGCCGAGCAGTTCCAGCCGGTCGGCCAGGATGTCCAGGCCCAGGGCGAGCATGCGTCCGGCCGAGGCGGCCAGATCGGCGAGCGCGTCAAGCGTGGCCGACACGCTACTTCCTGCTCATGAACCAGCCAAGGAGCAGGCCCAGCAGAAAGGAGCCGCCCACGGCGTGGTAGGGTTTCTCGTGCACGAGCCGGTCGGCGGCCTCGACTTTCTCGCCGATAAGGTCGTTTATGTCGTCGTATTTGCGCCGGGCGGTTTCCAGGCGTTCTTCCAGCCGCTCCCGGGCCTTTTGGATGCGTTCGTCGGCCTCGCCGGCGGTGGCGTCGAGCAATGCGCCGGCGTGGCGCATGATCTCGCGCAGTTCCTCGGACGCTTCGTCGCCATAGCTTTTCCTGGCCATGTTCGCGCCTCCTGGATGGGATGCAGGGTCGTCGCTGTGCTTGTTAGTCCGCGACAGGCGGTTTTGTCCATGCGTCCGAAGCATTGCCGGCATGATCGGGGCCGGCCAGCAGCCGGCCGAGCAGGTCGAGGAAACGGGCCTTCTGGATGGGCTTGACGAGCAGGGCGTCGCAACCGGCGTCGTAGGCCTGGCCGCTGTTCTCGCGGAAGGCATGGGCCGTGACCACCAGCACCGGGGTCCGGGGCCGGCCCAGGGCCGCCTCGCGGCGGCGGATTTCCTCGATCACCCGCAGCCCGTCGATGTCCGGCAGCCCCACGTCCATGACCACCGCGTCGAATCTCCCGGCATCCATCCGGTCCAGGGCCTCGCCGCCGGTGAGGGCAAAGGCGACGTCCACGGCCAGCCCTTCCAGGAAGGCGGCAAAGAGGCGCCGGTTGGCTTCGGTGTCTTCAACGATGAGCACGGCGTGCCGGTCCGGGCCGGCCAGGATGGCGTCGGGGGGGCCGGCCTCCGGGAGGCGGTCGGCGTCAGGGGGTTGGCCGGCCGGGACGGGATGACGCGGCCCCCCGATGTCCCGGGGCAGGGCCAGGGAAAAGGTGCTGCCCCGGCCGGGGCAGCTTTCCACCCACAGCCGGCCGCCCAGCCCCTCGGCCAAAAGGGTGCTGATGGCCAGCCCCAGGCCGGTGCCGCCGTAGGCCCGGGTGGTGGAGGAGTCGAGCTGGGTGAAGGCCTGGAAGATGGCGCGCTGCTTGTCGGCCGGGATGCCGATGCCCGTGTCGGATACGGAAACGACCAGTTCGTCGCGGCCCAGGCTGGAGACGCCCCCGGCCAGTTCCAGGCAGACCTCGCCGGCAGGGGTGAACTTGATGGCGTTGCCAAGCAGGTTGATCAGGATCTGGCGCAGCCGGCCCGGATCGCCCCAGGCCTGCCTGGGGCAGTCCGGGGCGATCCGGCAGGTCAGGCGCAGATCCCGGGCGGCGGCCTGGGGGGCGAGCATGTCGGCGCACTGCCGGGCCAGCCCGGCGGGATCATAGGGCGTGCGGGCCAGTTCCAATATGCCGGACTCGATCTTGGACAGTTCCAGGATGTCGGCCAAAAGGGCCATCAGGGCCTCGCCGGCCAGCTCCAGGGTGCGCAGGAATTCGTGCTGGCGCGGGGACAGGGGCGTGTCGCGCAGCACGTCCACCATGCCGAGGATGGTGTTCATGGGGGTGCGGATTTCATGGCTCATGGTGGACAGGAAGCGGCTTTTGGCCTGATTGGCGGCCTCGGCCGATTCCTTGGCCAGGCGCAGGGCCTCTTCCATGGCCTTGCGCCCGGTGATGTCCACGACCACCGTCAGCAGGCACGGCTGGCCGTAGGCCTCGATGGGCGTGCAGGAGAGCAGGCCCGTGGCCTGCCGGCCGTCGCGCAGGCGCAACTCGATCTCCATGTTCCGGATGATCCCGTCGCGCTCGATGGTCCGGTAGATGCGGTCGCGGTCGCCAAGGCCCGACCACAGGCCGAGCTCCTGGCTGGTGCGGCCCAGGGCCTCCTCGGCGCTGTAGCCGGTGATGGCGGCAAAGGCCTCGTTGACCTCGACGTAGCGGCCGCCGGACAGGGTGGAGATGGCCAGCGCCACCGGGCTTATGCGGAAGATCTTGGCCAGCCGTTCCTGGCTTTCGCGCAGGGCGGCCTGGGCGGTGCGCTGGTCGGTGACGTCCCGGCCGTAGATGGCCAGCCTCGGCCGGCCGCCGGGCGGAGCCGGGATGGGGTAGATGGTGCTTTCGTAGATGCGGCCGGCCCGGATGTCTGAAAAATGCACGGGCGAGCCGGTTTCGAGGGCTTCGCGGTAGCGTTCCCGCCGGCTGGCGGCCACAGGGGCGTCGGTCAGTTCCAGGATGCCCCGGCCGAGCATGGCTTCCGTGTCCAGGCAGAAACGTTTGGCCCCGGTATTGTTGACCATGACGACGTGAAAGGTGTCGTCGAGGACCAAGATGGCGTCGCCTGTGGCATTGAAGACGGCTTCGAGCAGTTCGCGATGGCTTGACAGGTCGGCCTCGGTGGCCCGCCGCCGGGCGATCTCGGCGCCGAGCCGCCGCCGCCACCACAGGCCGGACAGGAACAGCGCCGCCAGGGCGGCGCAGGCGACAAAAACGGCCACGGGCCAGCGGATACGCCGGGGTTCGGGCCTGACGGGGGCGGACAGCCATGCGGCGGCCATGGCTGTTTTCCGGGCCTCGGGGATGGCGTCCAGGGCCTTTTGCAGGATGGCGGCCAGCACCGGGCTGGGGGCGGCCATGGACAGGGCGCTTGGCGGCCAGGGCAGGACTTCGGCCAGATGCAGGCCGTCATATCCGCTTTCGTGGATGATGCGCAGGGCCAGGGCCAGATTGAGGATGCAGGCGTCGGCCCGGCCCCCGGCCACGGCGGCCAGGCTCTTCCTGGCATTTCTCTGGAACAGGAAGCGGACGGCCAGCCCGGGCGGGGCCTGTTGGAGACGTTCGTAGGCACTGTAGGGAGGGGCGACGGCCAGAATCTTGTCAGGCAGGTCGGCGAGGCCCGCGACGGCGTCTGTTCCCCGGCGGGCGACGAGCACGTAGGGGAAGCTGACGATGGGCCGGGTGATGTGCAGGAATTTCCGGCGGCCGGGCGTGTCGGCGATGCAGGCGAACAGGTCGATGCCGCCGGTCTGGGCCAGCTCCAGGGCGCGGTGGAAGGTGACGTCGAAATCGGGAACCAGGGCGACCCCGAGCAGGCGCTCCACCTCGGCCAGATAGTCGGCGGCCAGTCCCACGTAGCGGGGCGCGCCTTCGCCCTGGCGGACGATGTCCTGGAAGGGGGGCAGGTTGCTCCCGACGCCGACGCGCAGAACCGGATGCTCGGCCAGGAAGCGCTGTTCGTCGTCGGTCAGGCCGAGGCCCGGGTCCGGGGCGGCCGGGGCCGGGACCAGGAGCAGCCATGCGGCCAGCAGCCATGCCGCCGCGCGTCCGACAGGGGCGGGGCAGGACAACCGGATCATGGTCCCGGCTCCGGCCGCACGGGGCTACATGAAGGCGTAGGCGGCGTCGGCGTGCTGGCGGCGGAAACGGTCAATGGCGGCGGCCCGGTCAGGCGAGGCCTCGCCGCCGGGGCTGGTGGCGCAGACGAGTTCGGCCGGCGAGAACGTATAGCCGTGGTCGGCCACGAAACGGCGACGTTCCCATTTGTTTCTGCATTCGCCCAGGGCCCAGCGGAAATCCGGGTCCTCACGCAGGCGTTTGACGAATTCCGTGGCGCTTTCAAGCGACATGGCGCAATCCTCCCCGTGAAATCGGGCAGGATTAAAGCATAAGCCGTGCCGTTTCGACGACACGGCTTATGCTTTGGGAAAAGCCCAGGTGCCGCAAGGTGTTGCGCGAACATGTCCGGCCTGCGACCAGGATGTTTGTCCCGGTGGGCGTTTATATTATATAAACAAACGGGTTCCCCGGGCGCCCGGGGCCGGGCCGGAGGCGGCTGCCCCGGTCATGGGGCATAGTTGGTATTGCAGTATTTCATGCACCAGTTGTAGCCCATAAGCACCGTGGGGGAGCAGCCATCGAACAGATGGGGCCCGTACAGACGGTTGTAGACCGTGGTGCAGGCCTCGGCGCAGGCCTGACGCGAGGCGTGCTTGGTGGAAAGGACGTCGTTGTCGTATTCGTTGCAGATGGAAATGGTGTCGCAGTCGGCGCGGCGGCCGATGGAGGTGTAGCAAAAGCCCCGGAATTCGCTGTCGGAAAGGGGGCGCGACGGGGCGCAGCCGCCAAGGCCGGCGGCCAGGACGGCGCAGGCAAGCCCGAGGAGAATGGATTTCATGGCGTTTCTCCTATGATTTTGGCGTGGCGGGCTGGGTTGCGGCCCGCTCCAGGATGAACACTATACCGCCGGCATCCCTTTGAAAAGAGGAGGGGGCCGCCAAGGCGCGGTTTGCGGCATTTTTATCGGAAAAGGGGTGGGTTTTGCCCAAATGCGGCAGCTCTTGCGGCGTGTTGGCGGTGGTTTGCGCCGTCGGGCCGGCGCTTTGGGATGGCTGTCCTTTGTCTGGCGCGGGGGGGCGTTTGCCGGGTATTTCCCGCCTGCGTTCCGTCCGGCCGGACGGGGAGCGGTACAAAACCTTGTACCGCTTTCCCAGGCCCCGGCGGCGGGCGTAAAAGAATCTGTACGCCTCCGGAGGCCGGGCCGGCTGCTCAGACGGCTGTTTGTCTTTCTAATAATCTTATATCCTGGGGCTTCCCGGAAAAAAACAGGGTCTGGTCCAATGTGGCCCGGTCCTTGCTTATTAAAAAATATCCTTCCTCCAAGAACTCGAATTTAGGAAAAGGACTTCAGGGATGGCGACCCGGAAGTCCTTTTTCGTTTGTGGCGTCTGTATGCCCGATTCCCCATCCGGGGGCGGCGGCGTGCGGCGTCCCCGCCTTTCCCGTGGCCTTCCCCGCCGGCCGGGCGTCCCGTTTCCCGCGCTGGGCCGTGGCGTCGCTCCTGCCGTCCCGGCCGTTTGCAGGCCGTCTGCCGGGGCGTCGGGCCGGGGAGTTCCGACGGCTCTGCGTTTGTCCCCGGCCACGGGGGCCGGCCGGTCGTGGCGGGGGCGCGGCGTAGAAAAAATTATACCGCCGGTCGGCGGCGCGTCCGGCCAGCCGTCCGTGCGTTCCCCGGACAAACGAAACGCGCCCCGAGAGAGCGCGTTTCGTTTGTCCGGCCGGCGGCGCGGACATGTCCTGCGCCGGCCCTTCCTCTTCCCCTCGCCGGGGCAAGGCCTTCCCCCGTCCCCATTGCCCCCCCGTTTCACCCCCTGCCTTTCCGTCGCAGGGGTCCGGGGGGATCATCCCCCCGGCGGGGTCCGGGGCAGCGCCCCGTTCTGCATCTTCATCTTTCTCTTCACTTCTCTTCTATTCCCTGTCCTTACCGTCCGGCCGCCCTGGCCCAGGAGTCCTTGAGGGCGACTGCGCGGTTGAAGACCCGTTTGGCGTCTGTCGAGTCCTTGTCCACGCAGAAGTAGCCGAGGCGTTCGAACTGGACGTTTTCGCCCACGGGCAGGGTGGCCATGCTCGGTTCGATCAGGGCGTTTTCGATGACTTCCAGGGAGGCGGGGTTGAGGCAGTCCTTGAAATCGCCTTTGCCTTCCGAGGGGTTTTCCTTGGTGAAAAGCCGGTCGTAGAGGCGCGCTTCGGCCGGCACGGCGTGGGCGGCCGACACCCAGTGCAGGGTGCCTTTGACCTTGCGGCCGTCGTTTGACCAGCCGCCCTTGGTGGCCGGATCGTGGCTGCAGCGCAGTTCCGTCACTTCGCCCGTGGCCGGGTCTTTGATCACCCCGGTGCAGGTGACGTAGTAGGCGTAGCGCAGCCGGACCTCGGCCCCGGGGGCGAGGCGGAACCATTTTTTGTTGGGCGGCGTCTCCATGAAGTCGTCGCGCTCGATATAGATTTCACGCGAAAACGGCACCTTGCGCGAGCCCATGGCCGGATCTTCGGGGTGGAAGGGGAAGTCGATCTCCTCCGTCTGCCCTTCGGGGTAGGTTTCGATGACGACCTTGAGCGGGCGCAGCACGGCCATGACCCGTTTGGCCCGGCGGTTCAAATCTTCGCGCAGGCAGTGCTCCAGGAGGGCCATGTCCACCATGTTTTCGGCCTTGGAGATGCCGATGCGCTCGCAGAAGTCCCGGATGGCCTCGGGGGTGTAGCCCCGGCGGCGGATGCCGCTTATCGTCGGCAGGCGGGGGTCGTCCCAGCCGGAGACGAGTTTTTCCGTCACGAGCTGGATGAGCTTGCGTTTGCTGAGCACCGTATAGGACAGGTTGAGCCGGGCGAACTCGATCTGCTGCGGGTGGCAGGGCACGGGCAGGTTGTCGAGGACCCAGTCGTACAGCGGCCGGTTGTTCTCGAATTCCAGCGAGCAGATGGAATGGGTCACGCCCTCCAGGGCGTCCGAGATGCAGTGGGTGTAGTCGTACATGGGGTAGATGCACCAGGTGTTGCCGGTGCGGTGGTGCTCCACGTGCTTGATGCGGTAAAGAACCGGATCGCGCAGCACCACGTTGGGGCTTTGCATGTCGATTTTGGCCCGCAGCACCTTGGCCCCGTCGGGGAATTCGCCGGCGCGCATGCGGCGGAAGATGTCGAGGTTTTCCCCGGGCGTGCGGCTGCGATACGGGCTGTCTTTGCCCGGTTCGGTCAGCGTGCCCCGGTAGGCCCGGATTTCCTCCTGGGACAGGTCGTCGACGTAGGCCAGCCCCTTCCCGATGAGCTGCTCGGCAAGGGCGTAGAGCTGCTCGAAATAGTTCGAAGCGAAGTAGCGCCGGTCTTCCCAGTCAAAGCCCAGCCAGTGCACGTCGTCCTGGATGGCGTCGACGTATTCCACTTCTTCCCTGGCCGGGTTGGTGTCGTCGAAGCGCAGGTTGCACCTGCCGCCGAACTCCCTGGCCAGTCCGAAGTTGAGGCAGATGGACTTGGCGTGGCCGATATGCAGATACCCGTTGGGTTCGGGCGGAAAGCGGGTTTGGACGCGGCCGCCCCATTTGCCGGTGCGGTTGTCTTCGTCGATGATCTGGCGAATGAAGTCCCGGGACGGGGCGGGGCCGGACCTGGCCGATTCTTCCGCGTCGTGTGCGGTCATGACTGGACCTCGTAAGCTGGATTGGTGGCGGCCGGCGCGGCCGCAAGAAACACCGAAAATAAGCCAAAAGCCTGGGTCGGTCAAATCCGGGGCGACTGCGGAACAGGCCGTTTTTGTTGCGTCTTTGCCAAAAGTGTCGGTGGCGGCGCTCCTTCGGTGAGGATATTGTTAATTATGTCAAGATATTGACATTTTGGAACCGCTTTTGCTACATGCCCGCCACATCCTTTCAAGGCGGTTCCTATGTCGTCGCTGCCTTTCGTTCCTTCCACCAGCCCCCTCCCCGGCCTGTCCCCCGGTCTGCCCGACGACGTGTTCCGTCGCGTTTTTGCCTGCAGCCCCAATGCCGCCCTCATCCGCGACGCCGCCGGCGCGGTGCTGGCCGTCAACGCCGCCTTTGAAGCGCTTTTCGGCGTGGAATCGTCCGAGGTGGTCGGCACGGACCTGCGCGAGGTGCTGCGGCCGGTGTGCGACCGGACCGGCGGGGCCGGGGCGGACGGCGAAGCGGCCTGGAGCCTGTGCGGGGCCGGCTTTTTGCGCGCCACCCGATTTGCCGCCGGCGACAACGAGGCCGCCGACGTCAACGTCAGCCAGTTTCCGGTCGGCGTCGTCGACGGCTCGCCCGTCTCCTGCGTCATCTTCCGGGACATCTCCAGCCGCCGCCGGGCCGAAGACCAGCTTCTGGCCGCCGAACGCAAGTACCGGTCCATCTTTGAAAACGCGGTGGAAGGCATCTTCCAGACCACGCCCGAAGGCCGCTACCTGGAAGCGAACCGGACCCTGGCCCGCATCTACGGGTTTGCCGGCGTGGCCGAGATGACCGAACATTTTCGCGACATCCGCAGCCAGCTTTACGTCAATCCGGGCCGGCGCGACGATTTTGTGCGCGAACTGGCGGCCAACGACCAGGTCCATAATTTCGAGTCCCAGATCCGCAAAAAAGACGGCGCCGTCATCTGGATTTCCGAAAACGCCCGGGTGGTGCGAAACGCCGCCGGCAAGGCCGAATACTACGAAGGCGCCGTGGTCGACATCACCGACCGCAAGCGGGCCGAAGAGGGCCTGGCCGCCCAGCGCGCCTATTTTACCCAGCTTTTCGCCAATTCCCCCCAGGCCATCGCCCTGATCGACATGCATCGCAACATCGTGGACGTCAACGCGGCCTTCGAGGCCCTGTTCGGCCACCGGGGCGAGGACCTCAAAGGCTTCGGCATGCGCAGCTTCATCGTGCCGGAAAACCTGCTGACCGAGTGCGAGAACCTGCGCGCCGCCATCCTGACCGGAAAATCCGTGGTGCGCGAGACCGTCCGCCGGCGCCGCGACGGCCGGCTCATCCCCGTGTCCATGATCGGCTTCCCCATCGTCATCGCCGGCGAAACCCAGGGCATTGTCTACATTTACCAGGACATTTCCGAACGCAAGGCCTTTGAGGACCAGATCACCCATCAGGCCTTCCACGACGCCCTGACAGGACTGCCCAACCGCAGCCTGCTGGCCGACCGCCTCGACCGGGCGCTGACGCGGGCCAGACGGCGCGGCGACTACCAGTATGCCGTGCTCATGATCGACCTCAACAAGTTCAAAGGCATAAACGATACCCTGGGCCATCAGGCCGGGGACCAGCTCCTGGTCGAAGTGGCCAAACGGCTGGAATCGTGCGTGCGCTCCATGGATACGGTGGCCCGGCTTGGCGGCGACGAATTCGCCGTCATCCTGGAAGAACTCAAGGCCAAGAAGGAAGTCATGGCCGTGGTGGAACGCATCGGGGCGATGCTTGCCAAGCCGTTTGCCCTGTGCGGGACCACGGTGACGCCCGGGGCCAGCATCGGCGTGGTGCTGCGCACCCGCGAGTACGTCACGGCCGAGGACATCCTGCGCGACGCCGACATCGCCATGTACCGGGCCAAGGAGCAGGGCCGGCTGTCCATGATCTTCGACCGCAAAATGCACCAGGAAATCCTCGAAGCCGTGAGCCTGGAAGCCGACCTGCGCCACGCCCTGGCCCACGGCGAGCTGCTGCTCCACTACCAGCCCATCATCGGCATCTCCACCGGCCGCATGGAAGGCTTCGAGGCCCTCGTGCGCTGGGACCACCCCCACCGGGGCCTCGTGCCGCCCGGCAGCTTCATCCCGCTGGCCGAGGAAACCGGCCTCATCCTGCCCCTTGGCCGCTACGTCGTCAGCGAGGCCTGCCGCCAGCTTCGGGCCTGGCAGCTTGAATATCCCGGGGCCGCCTCGCTTTCCGTCAGCGTCAACGTCTCCTGCCGCCAGTTCGTCAAGGACGGGCTGGTGGAGCACGTGGCCCGGGTGCTGGCCGAGACCGGCCTGGACCCCAACTGCCTCAAACTCGAAATCACCGAATCCGTGCTCATGCACGACGCCCAGCATACCGCCCGGGAACTGAACCGCCTCAAGGCCCTTGGCGTCAAAATCGCCATCGACGACTTCGGCACCGGCTATTCCTCCCTGGCCTACCTGCGCCAGTTGCCTATCGACCACCTGAAAATCGACCGCTCGTTCATCAGCGGCCAGGACAACAACGGCGAAGGCCAGGAAATCGTCAAATCCATCATCGCCCTGGCCCGGGGTCTGGGACTCACCGTCATCGCCGAGGGCGTGGAACGCGAGGACCAGCTCGAACGGCTGCGGCTGGCCGACTGCGACAAGGCGCAAGGCTTCATGTTTTCGCGCCCCGTGGACAGCCTCGCCGCCGGCCGCCTCATCCACGATTCCCTGGAGAGGGCCGGAGAGGGGCGTTGTTGAGGGATGTCGGAGGGGCGGGAAGAGGGGGGATGCCTCCGGCGGCCGGGGGGGATCATCCCCCCCGGACCCCCTGGATAAAGGGGGTTAAAGGGGAGCGGCGCGGTTGCAGCCGGACGCAGGAAGCCGCTGGGAAGATTCAGGGCGGCTGTTCCGTGAACGCTCCCGGACCCCCTGGATAAAGGGGATAAAGGGGGGGGCGACGCGGCCGCAACCGGACGCGGAAGGCTGCTGGGAAGAACTTTGCCTTGGCTGTGCCACCCGCCCATGGCCCTCCCGTCCGCCAAAGCCGTCCGGGCGGCCGGGGGATGATCCCCCCGGACCCCTGCGACGGGGGGGAGGAGACGGCGGGACGACGAAGGGGCGCGAGGGCGCAGTGAGGAAAGCCCGGACCGGCCGTGAAAGCCCCGGTCTCCTGTGCTGGGAGAACGGGCGGCGGGGCGATACGCGTTTGGCCGTCCGACATCGTTGAAAGTTTTTGGGCAGGGAGCGCGCGGGAGGGGAGCCCTTTTTTCAAAAAGGGCTCCCCTCCCGCCTTGTTTTGGTTTTCCTCCCTTCCGGCCGTAACCGTCCCCGCCGCCGGGGCGACATGCTGTATTGAATTGCCTGAGCGAACCGGTCCTTTGGTCAGGATGCCGTCAGCGAATGCAATGTGCGGACAGACGATGCAGTAGGCATTGTCTGTCCGCATTTTTTATATGGCATTGCAGGGTGAAGACGGCATATTTGAATGTATAGTTACGAGAGTGTCGAAAAATATATTTTAATGAAAAGATTTCTGTAGATCTAAATATCGTCTTGAGAGGGCCGATAAGGGGGTTACTAAAGAAGGAGGTTGCCATGACAATCGACACGACACTTTCACTGTATTCGGACACGTCCTTGTCCAGCTCGGGCGTTTCCTCGACCAGCAGCATCAGCTCCGGCTCCTCGGGGAGCGCCGCGTCCACGGGCGACGTCGTCAGCCTGTCGGCCCAGGGCAAGGCCCTGGCCAGCTCGATGGTCGCCAGCAATGCCAATGCCGCCGTGTTGCTGGCCGGTTCCGCGACCGAGTCCGCGTCGGCTTCGACCGCAACCGGCACGACGCAGGAGACGGCCGCGGCCACATCCACGGAAACCGAGACCGCAACCGGCGCTGCCGCGGCCTCCGGCACGTCTGCTTCCGGTTCGGCCCAGGCGGCCGGCGGCGCGGCCGGCGGCAGCGGGTCTTCCGGATCTTCCGAGGAGGAGGAAGAGGACGACGGCTCCGACACCGCCGAGGAAATCAAGGAGCAGATCCAGGAAGTGCAGCAGCAGATAAAGAATCTGGAAGCGAAAGACCTGCCCGAGGAAGAGAAGAGGGCCCAGCAGGTCCAGTTGCAAAGCCAATTGACCCAGTTGCAGGCCGAGTACACCCAGGCTCTGGAAGAGGAAAGCGAGGCCAGCGCTTCCTCCGGCGCGGCCGGCTGATCCGCGTTTCGGAATTTTTCGCCGGCGGTCGAAGCTCCCCGGCCGCCGGCCGGGTCTGAGGATTTTGTGGAGCAGACGTCCTGGCTGCCAAGTTTTCCTGTTCGTGGCCGATGCAGTCGGCAAGGGAGGCAGGACAGCCATGGATACGAATCCGGGCGTTTCAGCCGACGCCGCTTTCCTTTACGCCCGCACCCTGTTTCCGATGCCCGGGAGAACCGTCCCGGACGCATCGGCCGAGGCCCGATCCGCCACGGACCTGTTCCTTGAAGGGCAGGCCGGGGCGTTGGGCGTTTCCGTGTTTTTGTTCGCCCCCGGCTTGCCGGTCCGCCCGGCCTGCTCCAGGGCCCGCAGGGCGTTGCCCACGAGGTCGGGGACCAGTTCTTCGAAGCGGATGCCCGAGGACTCCAGGGATGGCGGGGTCGGCTGGAGAGCCGGGGAACAGTCCGGGCCCGGGGGCGAAGCCGCCTGTCCGGGGATGGCGGCCGGCCGGCGGGGCTGCGGCCGGTACGGCAGCCGCATCGCTGCCGCGCAGCCCTGGACCGGGGCCAGGGCGCGCGCGCCGGCAAGCAGGTTTTCCAGGCCGAGGGCCATGACCGCCGACAGGCCGGCAAGCTCCAGGGCCACCGTCCAGCGCAGATCCAGCGGCAACAAGGCATGGTGGGCCACGGCGATCCGAACGCCCTGGTAGAAATCGGCCAGACCGGTTTCCTGGGCGAGCAGGGCCTCGTAGGTGCCGCCCAGGTAGGCGGCGTGGTGCAGCAACGCCAGGGAACACAGCGCCCAGGCCGAGGTCCGCCGGCCGCACAGGGCCGGGCCCAAAAGCATAAACAGGAACAACGCCGGCAGGGACAGCATGCCGTACCACGCGCCGGTGGTGGGAAAGCCCCAGCGCAGGGTCGAGTGCAGGGCGTGGTAGAGCAGGGCCAGCAGGCACAGCAGCCACAGCAGCGGCAGCTCCGGGGCGCGTTGCAGAAGATCCCGGGCCAGCTGGCGCGATTGGCGGCGGCAAAGGCCGGCCGGCAGCGCCAGAAAGCAGCCGGTCAGGGCGGTCTTGAACCCCAGGTTGATCCAGTCCGGGGAGCGCAGGTTGGCCCAGCCGGCCAGATGCGGCGTGGCGTTGTAGAGCGCGGGGTTGCGGAAAAGGCCGTAGCCGAGGTCCCCGGCGGCCGCCAGGAGGCGGCCTGGGCCGAAACCCCGTCTGCCGTTGGCCGCGGCCTCCTGCATGCCGGTAAGCTGGCCGTAGCGGCGCAGACTTTCCAGATGATACGGCCCGGCCACGGTCGCATAGCCGAGGATAAGCCCGGCCAGACAGGCCAGGGCGGCGATCCGGGGCCGCCGGGTTTTCCCGCGTCCCGGAACCAGGGCGCGCCACAGCAGCATGACGCCGAACATTCCGGCCAGGGGGAGCATGGTGGCCTTGGCCGTCGCCGCCAGCCCGGCGATGAGGCCGAGCAGGGCGTAGCGCCAAAATCGTCCCCGGACAGCCGCTTCCCGGGGTTTGATCCACAGGACGTACAGGGCCAGGGCGGCCGTGCCGAGAAACAGGGCCAGGGCGTCGTTGGAAAAGCGCACGAAGTTGTAAAACACGTAGGAAAAGCCCGACAACAGGACCAACACGCCGTCCGGCAGCCAGGACAGGGGACTGCCCGGCGGGAGGATGCGGCCCAGGATGCGGCGCCAGAGAAACAGCGTGGCCACAAGCAGGCCGGCATTGAACAGCCGGCCGCCGTCGGCCCAGGCCAGCAGGCTGGCCGGGTCCGGCCCGGACAGAAACGGGGCCATGAGGTGATAGAACAGCGGCCCGTGCTGGGCCTGATAGAGAAACATATGGAAGCGGCGGGGCGGTTCCACGCCGCAGGCCGGATCGCCGCCGGGGTAGGGCCGGGCATCCGTGCCGCGCAGCATGGACAACGAGGCCGTGGGGTGGGGGTGGGCCTCGATAAACGGCGCGAGTTCCCGGGGCATGGGCGTGCGCGGCGTGGGCATGCGGCCGGTCTTGTGGACGAAGTAGGCCACGGCGATATGGGGCAGCTCGTCCCAGCCGTTAAACGGCATCTGGACCGCCGCCAGATTGACGGCCCGGATGGCGGCAAAGGCGAGGAGAAACCAGGGAAAGAGCCGTGCGGCCGTCGGGCGGCGGCAGTCCGGCCTGCGGGGGCTGTCGGGACGGTTTGGAGACAAGGCGTACGGCATGACGCGTCCTGGTCGGCAGAGTAAGGCGAAGGCATTGTTTCGGCCGCCCGCGTTGATTGGCTTCCCAGCCGGGCGCGGGCGTCGCCGGCAGGGCGGGGTTCCTGCCATGCGCCGGCCTGCGGCTGCGGCGCAATCTGCCAAGGGTAGGCGGCGGCGACGAAAGACGGGTTACGGGCAAGGGACAGGCTTTTGCCGCAGGCCATGTGACAAGGCCGTGCCGAAGGCTGGCGCGATGCCGTCCGGCCCCGCTCCCGGCCCCGCTCCCGGCGGCGCTGCGGCGGGGATGCGGCAGCCTTTGTCGCGAAAACGGCACAGAGCCTTCACCGGTCCGCGTCAGACGGGCGGTAGCTGTGGGCAAACCCCGGCAGGGGCGCGTTCCCGCCCTGCCGCGCGAGACGTGCCATGACCCTCAAGTACAAGCTCATTGCCTTTTGTCTGGCCATCAGCATCCTGCCCCTGGCCGTGACCGGCGTGGTCAGCATCCGCCAGGCCGGCGACATCCTCGGCGAACAGGCCTTCGGCGGGCTCGACGCCGCCCGCGACAGCCGCAAGGAGGCCCTGGCCGCCGCCTGTTCCACCTGGCTTCGCGAGGCCGCCATCCTGGCCAAGGTCAAGGAAGTCTACAACGGCGTCGGCATGATGCGCGACTTTTTCATGCTGGGCCGGCCCGGGCAGAAGGTCGCTGTCGATACGGCGGAATACAAGGATCTTTACGAATACGTCGCGCCGCCGTTCGCGCCCTTTACCGAGGTGCTCGGCTTCGAGGACGCGCTGGTCGTCGCCGACGACGGCCGGGTGTATTTCGGGGCCAAAGGCGGCAGCGAGATCGGCGAGGACGTCAAGTCCGGTCCGCTGAAGGACACGAGCCTTGCCGCCGCCTGGAGCGGGGCCATGCAGGGCAGGGTGACGTTTGCCGACTTCGCCCCCTATCCGCCCCTTGGCGGCGAACCGGCCGCCTTTGTGGCCGCGCCGATCAAGAACCACACCGGCACCATGATCGAGGCCGCCGCCATCCTGCGCATCCCCAAGGCCGAGCTGGCCCGCATCATGCGCCAGGGCGAGGGCGTCGGCATCAGCCGCGAGTTCTTTCTGGTCGGCGCCGACGGCGGCGTGCGCGTGTCGGCTGCGGCCGGGGCCGGCGTTGCCGGTGCGCCGGCCCGACTGGGCGGGCCGGCCGTGGCCGACGCCCTGGCCGGCCGGGCCGGCAACGCCACCGGCGAGGACGCCGCCGGCCGGGAGATCCTGACCGCCTTTACGCCGGTGGCCTTTGGCGACGTGCCGTTTGCCCTGCTGGCCCGCACCCCGGCCTCGGAAGCCTTTGCCGCCTCCCGCAGCCTGCGTCTGGTGTCCCTGGCCGTGGCCGGGGCCACCGCCGCATTGGTGCTGGCGGCGGTGACGCTCTTTTTGCGCCGGGAGATCCTGTCGCCCCTGGCGGGCATCCTCGGCTATCTTGCCGCCGTCACCCAAGGCGACTTTGCCGCTGCCGCGCCGTCCGGGCTTCGCGGCGAAATGGCGGCCCTCTGCCGTGGTCTGGTCATGATGGTGGCGGAGATCAAAAACAAGCTCGGCTTTTCCTCAAGCATCCTCAAGGCTCTGACCCTGCCCTGCCTTGTGGCCGACACCGACGGCCGGGTCACCTTCGTCAACCCGCCGCTGCTTGGGCTGCTTGGCGCGGGCCGGGATTACAAGGCCCTGCTCGGCAAGCCCGTGGAGGCGGTGTTCGGGGTCAATGCCGGGATAGCCGGCCAGCTCACCGGCTGTCTGGCCGACCGGGCCTGCCGGCTTGGCGTCGAGACCCTGCTCGACGACGATGCCGGCGTCTCCCGCCATGTGCGGGTGGACACCGCGCCGCTTTACGACCTTGACGAGGGCCTGATCGGGGCCTTTGTCCTGGTGGTCGATCTCACGGACATCAAATCCAAGGAGGCGCTGATCGTGTCGCGAAACGAGATGCTGCGCCGGGTGGCCGGGCAGGCCGAGGAAATCGCCCGGCATGTGGCCGCCAGCGCCGAAGCCATTTCCGGGCGCGTCACCTCCGTGTCCGACGGGGCCATGGCCCAGACGGCCCAGCTCCAGGAAACGGTCGGGGCCATCGAGGGCCTCAATCAGGCCCTCGACGCCGTGGCGGCCGGGGCCGACGGCGCGGCGGTCGGGGCCGAGGCGGCCATGACCCAGGCCCGCACCGGCCGCGAGGCTGTGGAGCGCACGGCCCGGGCCATCGCCCAGGTCAGCGATCTGTCCGGATCGCTGCGCCAGAGCATGGACGCGCTGGGCAGCCGGGCCGCCTCCATCGGCGGGATCATTTCCGTCATCTCCGACATTGCCGACCAGACCAACCTGCTGGCCTTAAATGCCGCCATCGAGGCGGCCCGGGCCGGCGAGGCCGGCCGGGGCTTTGCCGTGGTGGCCGACGAGGTGCGCAAGCTGGCCGAAAAGACCATGCACGCCACCAAGGAGGTCTCCAGCTCGGTCCACGCCGTGCTGGCCGCCGTGGACGACAGCGCCGAAAAAGCGGTCAAGGCCACCGAGGCCGTGGCCGAGGCCGACGGGCTGGTGGCCCGCTCGGGCGAGACGCTGGCCGCCATCGTGTCCAGTTGCGAGGGGGCGGCCCGGTCCGTGCGCGAGATCGCCGCCTCGGCCAAGACCCAGGCCACGGCCCACGACGAGATCAACCGGGCCGTCTACACCATCGGCGAAGTGGCCGAGGAGACGGCCCAGGGCATGGACGCCGCAGCCGGGGCCGTGTCCGATCTGGCCGGCCACGCCGGCCACCTCATGCGCCTGATCGAGGACATGCGGGGGTAGCGGGCCGCCCGCCTTCCCGGCGGGGCTATGCCGGCTTAATCCCGGACAAGAACCGCCGATCTGCTCAGCCGGATTCGGGGAATGGAGGCGATTCGCATTCCTGCCTCCACAGCGAGGGCAAGGGTGCGTTGGAAGGCTTCCTTGGTGACGTGGAAGCGGGGTTCGGACAGGAGCAGGCGTGCGCCGGGCCGGAGCATCCCGTGGATCTCACGCAGGAAGGCCGCAACGTCCGGCGTTTCGTGGGCGATGTGAAAGGCCAGGATGAAATCCGCCTGGATCGCCAGGCCGATTGTTCCCGCCAGGCATTGATGGCGGCGGATGTGCTTGGCAAGCCCCGCCCGCTCTGCCCGCTGGTGCATCATGCGCAGCATCTCCTCCTGGAGATCCACGGCGATGACGCATCCTTCTTGTCCAGTCATCCGCGCCAGGGGAAGCGTGAAAAAGCCCGGCCCGCAGCCGATATCCACGACTGTATCTCCCGTGTGGACCAGACCATCCAGGATGGCATCGGGATTCTGCCACAGCTTGCGCAGGGAACTGGCCAACCAACCGGCACGACTCGCCGGGAAGACTCGTCCGCCTCCGGGCATCGTCTTCTCACGTTTGTTCATGGCGTTCTCCGTGGTCCCGGCCGCCGGGCAGGCGTCGGGAGTGTGTTTGTCTCTTGATCCAGCCAGTCTGGCTTCCAACCGCCTCAGGTTCCGGGCAGCAGGAAATCAAGGCTCCCGGGAGCCGCGCCAAGGACACACTCCAGAACCTCGCGCATCCCCGCGCACCGCTGCCCGGGCGTTTCGTGGCGCAGGGGGAAAAGCGGATGTGGTTGCGCGACCAGGGTCAGCAGCAGAAATTCCGCAGCCGTATCCGGGTGCGCGGTGGCAAAGGAGCCCTCCAGGGTTCCCTGGGCGATAAGCCCTGCCAGAAGCGGCCCCAGGTGTCGGCACTCCAGAGTGCGGTGCTTTTGGTGCAGGAGCAGGTTCTCTGGCCTGTGGAAATACTGGCAAAGGCTGGTTTGAGCGTGGCGTTCCCGCTCATGGACGGCCCACACTTCGCGCAGCTTTTCAAAGGCGCAACGGCCCGTGTCGGCCAGGACGGGCCGGATCTTTTCGAGAAAGCGGTCGATGTGTTGCTCTGCCAGTGCGTCGAGCAAGGCTTCCTTGGATTTGAAGTGCCAGTAGAACGTGCCCTTGGCCACGCCGACCTTCCCGATAATGTCGGCAACGGAGGTCCCGTCCACGCCGCGCTCCTCGAAAAGGGCCCGGGCGGCGTCGAGAAATTCCGCACGCCTGTCCTGCGGCGTTTTGACGGTTCGCATCCTGTTTCTCCCTGGTTGGTTGGCGAATTGCGGGGACTCTAGTTGTTGACTGACCGTCGGTCAACAACTTTGACTTCTTTCTCCGCCCCTGGCGATGCTGCAAGCTCTCACGCCAACCCGCTGGCTCCGACGGAAGTCTTGTGCTCCAGAAAGGCGTCGCGCTTGCGGCGACGGCCTTGCATTTGCCCGGGCGGGCGGCAGAAATTTTCCCTTGACCCGCTCTCGGCAAATCACTAGAGCAGCATATCAGGATATCTTGATATGCTGAAAGACGCCTCACAGCCCCTGGCCTGGTTCAAAGCCCTGGCCGACGAAACACGCCTGCGCCTCGTGCGCATCCTGGCGCGCCATGAGCTTTCCGTGGGCGAAATCGTCACGGTGCTCGACATGGGCCAGTCCCGCGTTTCGCGCCATCTCGGCATCCTGGTCGGCTGCGGCCTGCTCGCCAGCCGCCGCGAGGGGGCCTGGACCTTCTACCGCGCCGCGACGGCCGATCCCGAGGCCGCCTTTCTGGCCGGACTCGCCCCCTGGTTGGCCGTGGCCGGCCCCGAGGCCGATCTGGCCGCCGTGGCCGCCGTGCTGCGCGAGCGCCGTCTCGAAACCCGCCGTTTTTTCAACGCCATCGCCCCGGACTGGACGGCTCTCCGCCGCGAGGTGCTGGGCGGGCTCGATCCGGCCGAACTGGTGGTCGAGGTCATGCCTGACGCAGTGTCCCGGGCCGTCGATCTGGGCTGCGGCCCGGGCGAGCTGCTGCCGGTGCTGGCCGGCCGGGCCGGTTCGGTCATCGGGGTCGACAGTTCGCCGTCCATGCTGGCCCTGGCCGAGCGCCGCACCGCCGGGCTTCCGGTCAGCGTGCGCATGGGCGAACTCGAACACCTGCCCATGGCCGACGGCGAGGCCGATTTCGCGGTCATCTGCCTGACCCTGCACCACCTGCCCGATCCCGCCGCCGCCCTGGCCGAGGCCCGGCGCGTGCTGTCCGCCGCCGGCCGGCTGGTCATCGTCGATTTCGCCGCCCATGAGGACGAATCCATGCGCCGGCGCTTCGGCGACCGCTGGCTGGGCTTTTCCCGGGAGAAACTGGCCCAGTGGCTGGGACTTGCCGGATTTGTGCTGGAGGACTGGTCTGTCCGTCCCCTGGCGGGCGGGCTTGCGGCGGTGCGCGCCGTGGCCCGGCCCCGTCTGTAACCGATACCCGCATTGAGGAGAAAACCATGAGCGTTGCGCCGTTGGATCTGACCCTGCCCTATAAGGTTGCCGACATGGCCCAGGCCGATTGGGGCCGCAAGGAAATGCAGCTGTCCGAGCGCGAGATGCCGGGCCTGATGGCCGTCATCGGGAAGTACGGCTCGAAAAAACCCCTGGCCGGCCTTCGCGTCACCGGCTCCCTGCACATGACCATCCAGACGGCCATGCTGATCAAATGCCTGCATGCCCTGGGCGCGGACCTGCGCTGGGCCTCGTGCAACATCTATTCGACCCAGGACCATGCCGCCGCCGCCATCGCCGCCGACGGGCTGGCCGCGGTGTTTGCCTGGAAGGGCGAGACGCTTGAGGACTACTGGTGGTGCACGGAAATGGCCCTGACCTGGCCGGACGGCGCCGGGCCGGACCTGATCGTCGACGACGGCGGCGACGCCACGCTCTTTGTCCACCACGGCGTCAAATGCGCCAAGGACGCCAAGGTCCTGAACGCCCCTGCGGACAACAAGGAAATGGCCATCATCATGGACCGCATCAAGGCCGTCGTGGCGGCTGATGCCGGCCGGTTCGAGCGCATGGCCAAAAAAATCCGCGGCGTGTCCGAGGAAACCACCACCGGCGTCCATCGCCTCTACCAGATGATGCAGGCCGGCGAGCTGCTCTTCCCGGCCATCAACGTCAACGACTCGGTCACCAAGTCCAAGTTCGACAACCTCTACGGCTGCCGCGAATCCCTGGCCGACGGCATAAAAAGGGCCACCGACGTGATGGTGGCCGGCAAGGTGGTGGTCGTGGCCGGCTACGGCGACGTGGGCAAGGGCTGCGCCCAGTCCATGCGCGGTTTCGGCGCCCGGGTGCTCGTCACCGAGATCGACCCCATCTGCGCCCTCCAGGCGGCCATGGAAGGCTATGAGGTCACCACCATGGACGAGGCCTGTCCCCTTGGCGACATCTTCGTCACGGCCACCGGCTGCTGCGACGTCGTCACCGGCGCGCACATGGAAAAGATGAAGGACGGGGCCATTGTCTGCAACATCGGCCATTTCGATTCCGAAATCGCCGTGGCCTACCTGGAAACCACCCCGACCTGCAAAAAGGACACGATCAAGCCCCTGGTCGACAAATGGACCATGGCTTCGGGCAACGCCATCCTCATGCTGGCCGAGGGACGCCTCGTCAACCTCGGTTGCGCCACCGGCCATCCGAGCTTTGTCATGTCCAACTCGTTCACCAATCAGGCCCTGGCCCAGATCGAACTGGCCACCAGGAAATATGAGATCGGCGTCTACACCCTGCCCAAGCTGCTGGATGAGGAAGTGGCCCGGCTGCACCTCGCCCGCCTTGGGGCCAAGCTCGAAACCCTGACTCCGGCCCAGTCGGCCTACCTCAATATCGCCGCGGCCGGTCCGTACAAGCCCGACCATTACCGCTACTAGGACCTGTTCCTGTTCCCTATTGTGGGGAAAGAAGGCCTCCGGCGGCCGGGGGGGATCATCCCCCCCGGACCCCCTGGATAGGTGGAGATTAAAGGGGGGCAGTGTGACCGCAATCAGGCGCGGGGGGCTGCTGCGAAGGGTAGTATTCTTTGCTGTTCCGTGAACGCCCCCGGCCCCCCTGGATAGGGGTGGATCAGGCGGAGGCGGCATGGCGATGTCCGGGCACGCAAGACTGCTGTGAAGAACTCTGGCCTGGCTGTTCCGTGAACGCCTCCCGGCCGCCGGAGGCTGACTGTTGTCTTCCTGTTGCGTCCGGGGGCGTTATGGTCACCGCAGCCATGACGCCCCCGGTTTTTCGTTTCAACACGAAGTGCTCGACGTTCTTGATGGAATGTGCCGTCAGGAGGGCGGAACGTTTCAGGTTCTGCCAGGATTTCATTGCCTCGCCGGAAGATTCGTTATATCGATCCGCTCAATGAAAAATCTGGATTTCCAGACGGCCTGCATTATTTATTTTGCGAGCAATATCTGTATTGCCGCCCTGCTGGCCGTGTCTTTTTCCGATCGTCGGGCCAGGGGGGCCCGGCTGTGGATCGCCGGGCTTCTTACCCAGCTCGCCGCGTCGCCCCTGTACGCCCTGCGCGGCTGCATTCCCGACGACCTGTCCGTTCTTGTGGCCAACACGTTTTTTTCGTTGTCCTGGGTTTTCTATCTGGCTTCCTTTGACAGATTTTTCGGCAACCGGCGGCCGATCTGGCTGTACGGGCTGCCGCTGATTCCGGCGATGGCGATCCTTGGCGGGTTTGCCCAGGACCCGCGCCCCCGGACCATGTTGATAACGCTCCTTTTCGCCGGGCAGGTCGGCATGATCGCCGCCACGGTCCTGGCCCGGCTGCGCGAGTTCCGCCGCCACGTCGTCCTCATGCTCGCTTCCGGCTACATCCTGGCCGGGGTGTCCTGCCTGCTGCGCGGGGTCATGGCGTTTGCCGCTCCGGCCGCAGCGTTCGACCCCTTCGCGCCGGGGCCGCTCCAGAGCGTGGCCTTGCTGCTGTCCGTACCGAGCCTGACCGCCTGCACCCTGGGCTTCGTGCTGCTGCACCGGGAGCGGGTGGAGGGCGAGATCCGCCATCTGGCCGACATCGACCACCTGACCGGGCTTCGCAACCGCCGGGGTTTCGAGGCGGTATTTGCCCGGGAACTGCGCGAGGCGGCGGCCCTTGGCTCCTGGACGAGTCTGGCCCTGGTGGACATCGACCATTTCAAGGCCGTCAACGACGGCTGCGGCCACGCTGTCGGCGACAAGGCCCTGGCGGAACTGGCCCGCATCCTCACCCGGGAGCTGCGCGGCGGCGACGGCGTGGGGCGTATCGGCGGCGACGAGTTCTGCATCCTGCTCTCCGGGACCGCTCCGGAACGGGCGGCCGTGGTGGCCGAGCGCCTGCGCCGGGCCGTGGCGGAACACGACTGGCGTGCCCTTGGCCTCGCCGTCCCCCTGACCGTGACCATCGGTCTGGCCAGCCACCGGGGCGGCCGCGACGACGATGGCGCGGATTTCATGCGTCTGGCCGACATGGCCCTGCTCGCGGCCAAGTCCATGGCCCGCGACATGGTGCTGCACGCCGACGATATTGCCCCCGGCTGGCTCCGCTCCGCCCCCAACTGATTGCCCCGCCTTTCCCGCCGCAGACACCCGAATACAAATTTTCGTGTCGTTTAAAGCGGTTGCCTGACATCCAACAAGTTTGTATCGCTACCCTACGGATTTGTGTCCTCCGCCACTGGGCGACGCTTGAAACCGCGCCAGGGCGGGGACGCCCGTCTGGTCCGGTTCTTGAAACAACCGGGGATACAGCCGCCAAGGAGTCGCCATGCCTGATCGACAACAAGACATAGCCTACCGGCCCATCGGAATTGTGCATTCCCCGTTTCGGGACACCACGGGCATGCCCGTTCAGCCTGTGGGGGCCATGGGCGTGGCGGGGCGGGTGGAGGTGCACCCGGATTTCGTCGGCGGCCTCAAGGACCTCGCCGGCTTTTCCCACGTCTTTTTGCTCTACCACCTGCACCGGGTGGCCGGGTACGATCTGGTGGTGCGGCCGTTTCTGGACAACGCCGACCACGGCATTTTCGCCACCCGGTCGCCCACCCGGCCCAATCCCATCGGCCTTTCGGTGTTGGAACTGGCCGGGGTGGACGGCGCCGCCGTGCACCTGCGAAACGTCGATATCCTCGACGGCACGCCGGTCCTCGACATCAAGCCCTATGTGCCCCACTTCGACGTCTGGGAGGCCGACAAAGTGGGCTGGTTCGCCCGCAACGCCCAAAAGGCCGGGGCTTACCGGTCCGACGACCGGTTCGGCCGGGCGGCCGGCGGCAGATAACGGCTGCGGCGGCCGGGGCCCGGCCCTGGTTCTGCCGGGATTTTCCGCCCCCGGACGGCGGTCCGGCGGCGCAGGCAACCATTCTTCGGGAGAAATAATGCAACGTAGCGGATTTGTTGCGGCGATGTTGGCGGCGGTGGTTCTGGGCATGGCTGGCGCGGGCTTTGCCGGGGAGCGGGCGGTGACGGTGTATGCGGCCGGCAGCCTGCGCGGGGCCATGACCGCCCTGGCCGGGGCGTTCGAGAAAACCTACGGCATCCCGGTCAAAACCACGTTTGGGCCGTCCGGGGTGCTGCGCGGGCGCATTGAGGGCGGGGAGCGTCCCGACATCCTGGCCTCGGCGGACATGGGCAGCCCCAAAGCCCTGGCCGGACAGGGACTGGCCTGGCAGACGGTCCTTTTCGCCCGCAACGAGTTGTGCGCCACGGGTCGGCAGTCCCTGGGCCTGACCCCGCAAAACCTGCTCGACAGGCTGCTCGATCCGGCCGTGCGCCTGGGCACGTCCACGCCCAAGGCCGACCCGGCCGGGGATTACGCCTGGAAGATGTTCGACCGGGCCGAGGCCGTCAAAGCCGGCAGCGCCAAGGCCCTGGACGCCAAGGCCGGCAAGATCGTCGGCGGCCCGAACAATTCCGCCCCGGTCGATGGCAGGCATCCCGTGGCCGCAGCCTTTGCCGCCGACAAGATCGACGTGTTCCTGGGCTATTGCAGCGGCGACCTGCACAAGACCGAACCCGGGCTGGCCCAGGTCCGGCTGCCGGCGGAACTGTCGGTGGGCGCGGCCTACGGGCTGGCCCTGCTCAAAACCGCTGATCCCGATGCCCGGCTGTTCGCCCTGTACGTGCTTTCCCTGGACGGGCAGGCCGTGCTGCGCGAGGCTGGCTTCGTGCCGGTCGGATTGCCCTGACCGGCTGGCGGGGCTCCCAAGAGGATTTTTTCATGAAATGCATTACCGTGGCCGGGCCGCCGTCGTCGGGCAAGACGTCGGTGCTGCTCAAAATCGCCGGCATCCTGGCCGGGCGCGGCCTGTCCCTTGGCGTGGTCAAGTTCGACTGTCTGGCCAGCCGCGACCGGGAGGCCTTTGAAAGGGCCGGCATTCCCGTGGCGGTGGGGCTGTCCGGGGCGCTTTGCCCGGACCACTTCTTCGTGTGCAACGCGGCCGACGCCTTCGACTGGGGCCTGGGGCAGGGCGTTTCGGTGCTGGCCATCGAAAGCGCCGGGCTGTGCAACCGCTGCGCTCCGCATATCGAGGGCGCGCTGGCCGTATGCGTGGTGGACAACCTGTCGGGCATCGACACGCCGGCCAAGATCGGCCCCATGCTGCGGCTGGCCGACATCGTGGCCGTGACCAAGGGCGACGTGGTGTCCCAGGCCGAACGCGAGGTCTTCGCCTTCCGGGTGCGCCGGGCCAATCCCCGGGCCACCGTGCTGTTCGTCAGCGGCCTGACCGGCCAGGGGGCCGACGCCCTGGCCCACTGCGTGGCCGGCGCGCCGGAAACCGAAACGTTAAGCGGCGCGAACCTGCGCTTCACCATGCCGGCGGCGGTCTGCTCCTACTGCCTGGGCCAGCGCCGGGTAGGGGAGGACCATCAGATGGGCAACGTGCGCAAGATGGATTTCAGCGGGGCCGCCTCATGACCGGCCCGGGCGATCCGGCCGGCCGGAGCTTTGCCGACCTGTGGCGCGAGTTGCCGCCATGCCGCGACTTTTTCGCCGTTCAGGGCCTGCCCCTGCCGGCGGCGGACCAGACTCCGGCCGCCTATTTCGCCGGTCTCCCTGTCGAGGCCCTGGACGAGGCCGGGGCCGGCCGCGACGAACTGGCCGGCCAGTTCGCCCGGTTTGTGGCCGCCCTTGGCCGGGTGGAGGCCGGGCCTGCGGCCGTGGAGTCGCTACGCATCCTTGGCGGCACGGACAAGCGCGGCCGGCCCGAACGGCTGGATCTGACCCTGGTTCCGGGCGACGTCGTGGCCCTGGCCGGCCCCACCGGGTCGGGCAAGAGCCGGTTTCTGGCCGACGTCGAATGGCTGGCCGCCGGCGACACCCCGACCGGACGGCGGGTGCTCCTTAACGGCCGGCCGGCCGACGTCCCGGCCCGTCTGGCCGCTTCGGGCAAGCTGGTGGCCCAGCTCTCCCAGAACATGAATTTCGTCATGGATATGGCCGTGGGCGAGTTCCTGACGGCCCACGCCGAAAGCCGGCTGCTGCCCGACGCCGCCGGGGCCGCCGCCGAAGTGGCCGCGCTCGCCAACGAACTGGCCGGCGAACCCTTTGACGCCAAAACGCCCCTGACCGCCTTGTCCGGCGGCCAGAGCCGGGCGCTCATGATCGCCGACGTGGCGAGGCTTTGCGCCTCGCCCATTGTGCTCGTGGACGAGATCGAAAACGCCGGCATCGACCGCCGCCAAGCCATCGCGCTTCTCACCGGCAGCGGCAAGATCGTGCTCATGGCCACCCACGATCCGCTGCTGGCCCTGCTCGCCTCGCGGCGGCTGGTCTTTGCCGCCGGGGCCGTGGCCTCGGTGGTGGATACCGGCCCGGCCGAGGCCGAGGCCCTCGAAGCCCTGTCCGGCCTGGACGCGGAGCTCTCCGCCCTGCGCCAGGACCTGCGCCTGGGCCGGGCCCTTGGCTGGCCGCCGGCCGCGCATAAGGAGTAGTCATGGACCAATCCCGGCTCGATCTGCCGGTCAGCCGTTTTTTGGCCGATCATCCGGCCGCCCGGAACGTGCTGGCCGGGCGGGGCGTTTCGGCCGTTGCCGACGCCGAATTCCTGGCTTCGGCCGCGCCGTTTCTGGCCATGCGCACCCTGCTTGGCCTAAGCGGCCTGGACCCGGCCGTGTTTCTCGACGCCCTGGCGGGTGCGGCGGGCGAGGCCCGGCCGGCCATGACGCCGCTTTTCTGCGACGGTTGGTCGGCCGGCGGACCGGGCCTGCGGATGTTTCTGAGCCTGCCCTGTCCGCTCAAGGCCCCGGTGGGGCTGGCCCTGGAAAACCTCCGGGAGCGCCTCGGGCCGGACGCCCCCTGGCCGCGCATCTTCCTGGACAGTTGCGGCAAGCACACGCTCAATGATCTGGCCGCCGGCCTGACCCGGCCCGAAGAGGCGCCGGACCTCGTCGTCTCGTCCGGCCTCAACGGCTTTTTGTCCCGGAGCTTTCGCGACCGCTTCGCCACAGGCGATTTGTTCGCCCCCCTGTCCCAGGCCATGCATCCGTCCCTGGCCGGAGCCGGGCTGGCCGATCCGCGCGGCGTGTGCCGCATCTACGCGGTCAATCCCCTGGTCATGGCCGTGGCGCCGTCGCGCCTTGGCGGCCTGCCTGTGCCGCGCTCCTTCGACGATCTGCTCGACCCGGCCTATGCCGGGAAAATCGGCCTGTGCGGCCCGCCGGAAACCGCCGGCGATTCCACCTTGCTGCTCAACATCCGGCTTGGCCACGGCCTTGCCGCCGTGGCCGATCTTGGCCGGGCCATGGTCTGCGACACCCACCCGTCCCAGATCTTCCGGCCGGCCCCGGGCTCCAATCCGCCGTGCATCGGCGTCATGCCCTATTTTTTCGCCAAGGCCGCCCCGCGCCGGGGCGATGTGGAAATCGTCTGGCCCGAGGGGGGCGCGCTGGCCTCGCCGCTGTTCGTCATGGTCAAGCGCACGGCCCTGCCCGCGCTTGCGCCGCTGGTGGAGTTTTTTCTCGGCCCGGAAGTGGCGGCCATTGCCGCCGGCGCGACCCTGCCGCCGACCAGTCCCGGGGCCGATCCGGCCCTGCCCGGACAGGCCGGGGTGCGATTTATCGGCTGGGACGCGCTGGAAGCCAACGACCTGGGGCCGCTTATCGCCGAGTCCGGCGCGGCCTTTGCCGACGCCTACCACGCGTCGCGCAAGGCATCTCCCGGGAAAAGCTGACGCAAGACTCTTGACGCGCCGGCCCCGGCATGGACTCATAAGGTTGTGGGAGTCTCCGCATGAACCCACAACCGGAAGGGAAGTCCATGGCCCGTATGCAATTGACCGAGGCGCTTCGGGAGGAATACCGGAAAACTTTTGAAACGGCCGCCATCCGGCCCGGACAGGCCGGGGCCGTGAAGACGCTGGCCGGGCGCATTCTGGCTCCGTCGCGGCTGGAGCGCTATCAGGCCGTAAGCCGGCATACCGGCGTGCCCGGCCATGTCGTCGGCATCCTGCACGCCCTGGAAGCCGGGCTCGATTTCACCCGCCACCTGCATAACGGCGATCCGTTGGCCGGCCGCACCGTGCGCGTGCCCAAGGGGCGGCCGGCCAACGGCCAGCCGCCCTTTGCCTGGGAGGCCAGCGCCGCCGACGCCCTGGCCCTGGCCGGCCTCGGCGACTGGACCGACTGGTCCGTCCCCGGCACGGCCTACGCCCTGGAAGGCTACAACGGCTTCGGCTACCGCCGCCGTAACGTCCCCAGCCCCTACCTCTGGAGCTTCACCACGGCCTACGTCTCGGGCAAATACGTGGCCGACCACGCCTGGTCGCCGACAGCCGTCAGCCGCCAATGCGGCGGCATGACCCTGCTGCGCGCCATGCGCGACGCCGGCGATGTCGTGTTGGAAGAGTAGGGGCGCGGGAGAGCGGGAGAAAGCGAAAGGCATGCGAGGGGGAAACTTCTTGAAAGAAGTTTCCCCCTCGCGCTCCCCCTTCAAGAACTTTTTAGCGGGGTTTGGCTGAACGCCTCTGTCTGTTGTGAAAAGACCAAACGAAAGGACGGCCTTCCCCTGTTCCCATTGAGGGGTCCGGGGGGAGCCTCTCCCATAAAAATCGCCGCATCCGCCGCCGTCGTCCCGGCCCTGGCGGGCCCGGACAGCGGGGCGAATACGGCGTGCTGGCCGGATCTGGCTGGTTAGGAACTGGTGGTCGTGGTGGTGGAGGCGCTCGGGCAGGAGGAGCAGCCGCCTGTTCCGGATGCGGAGGCGCAGGGCGAGGAGCCTGCGTCCGCGGCCGGGGCCGCATCGCACTTCGGCTTGCTCGCGCCGTTGCCGTTGGGGGCGCTTGTCCCGCCGTTGCCCTTGTAGTCGGTGACGTACCAGCCCGTGCCCTTGAGCACGAAGGACGTGTTGGACATCATGCGTTTGCCGGGCGCGCCGCAGGTCTCGCAGGGCGCTTCGTCCACGTCGTAACTGCGCTGCAACACTTCGAATTCATGACCGCATTTGCTGCATTTGTATTCGTAGATGGGCATTTTTTCCCTCCCCTGTCGGCTCGTGTGGCCGGATTGCCGGCCGCAACCACTTATCCTTCGGCCCTTGTTTGTCAAGGGGCGCATACCGGCTGCCGCGTCCTGCGGCAGCACTCGGCAACGTCGAGCGCCAAGAAAGGTAAGCGGCTACGCGCCCCAGTCAAGAGGCGGCATCGGTAAAAACGGGGTGTTGTCGGGGGTTGCCGGGAAAGGGGACTTCTTGTCGCAAAAAAATAATCGTCCTGCCCGCTTGGGACAGCGGGTTGGCCTGGGCCCGCAGGAGTGCTCCTGCGGGCCCGGACGGACGCCATGGGCAGCGTTTGCGGCGGGTTTACGCCTTTGCGCCTTCGGGCCGCCACGCCGGGTCGCGGCGCTCCCACAGCTTCATCTCCCGCATCTTTTTGCGGCGTTCCCGTTGCAGGGATTTGCACACCAGCGGCAGGCCTTTGGCATAGCCCCATTTGGCCCGGTACTCGTCGGGGGTGAGGCCGTACTTGGCCAGATGCTTTTTGGTCAGGATCTTGAAAGACTTGCCGGATTCCATGCACGTGATGGTGCGTTCCTTGATCGCCTTTTTGGCATCAAGCGAAGCCGTTCCCGCGATACGTCCGCCGGGGCCGACCAGATCGCTGTCCATTCCCCGGATCGTTCCGGCCAACTTCGACACCATGGTCGTGATCTCATCTTCGGCCATATTGCGCACTTTGGCCTGGGCTTTGACAATCTCCAGGGCAAGCACGAGATAATCGTCCATACGAAACACCTCACGAATATCGCATACGTTGAATTGTGAATAATAAAGCGTATCGTGCAAGTGTCCAGTCGCCGGAACCCTGAAAAAGGTTGCATCCGGCAGTAAGAGACACTATCGATTGGGAAAATCTATTTGGAAAGGAAGAAGCATGACGGTATACGCGCCCCGGCGCATCCTGGCCGCCCTGGCGGTCCTGGCTGGACTGGCGACAGGCGGCTGCGGCCCAAGCTACGTCAATTCGAACATCATCGATCCGGCCCAGGCCAAGGCCAAACTGAAAATGGACACCGACCTCTGCCGGCAGGAAGCGAACGACAGTGTGCCGCCGACCTATGGCATGCAGCGTTTTGAGACCGATCCCACTGTCGAGGCCCAGGCCACACGCTGGGTGGCCAACGTGGCCGAGGACGACGCCAACGAGGATGTTTTTTCCCGGTGCATGCGCGCCCGGGGCTGGGAGTACAAGAAGAAGTAGCCGGCGTCCCTCACAGCAGTCTTGCGTGCCCGGACCGCGCCGCGTTGCCTCCCCTTTTTCCCCTATTCAGGGGGTCCGGGGGGGATGATCCCCCCCGGCCGCCGGAGGCCTCTTCATCTTGCCTTCATCTTATCTTCATCCCCATCTTCGCCGCGGCATTAATGCACGGCGTTGCTGGCCGGGGTTTCGGGATTGCCGGCAGCGGAGAGGCTGGCGGCGAAGCGGGCCACGGCCGGGTCCTGCCGCCAGAGGGTAAAGAGGCGTTCCCATTCGTCGAGGGGCAGGGTTTCGGCGTCGAGCATCTCCTCATGGCCGGAGAGCCAGACCGAAAAAAGCCGCATGGCCAGGGCGAAGGTCTGGGCGTCAAAGGCTTTGGCCACGGTGCCGACAGGATATTTGCCGCCTTCGAGGCTGCGGAAGACGAATTCGCCGACAACGCGGCGCGAGGAGTCCATGTCGATGGGCCGGCCGTTGATGCCGGTGACGAATTCCGCCAGATCAGGGGCCTTTGCCGCGAGCTGTTCCAGGACGTCCTTGGGCACGTCGAGGAACACCACGCCGTCCTGTTCCATGGCGTAGTAGAAACGGGCCCAGTGCTCGGCCATAAACACGCGGAAGATTTCCTGGGCCGCTTGCTCGGTATGGTCCATCATGCTTCTCCTTTGCTATTGCAGGCGCGCGCAGCGCGCAAAATGTCCGGGAGCGATTTCGGCCAGGGGGGGAATGTCGTGCAGGCATTCCGGTCCGGCCCGGTCGCAACGCGGATGGAAAACGCAGCCTGTGGGCGGCGCGGCCGGGTCGGGCGTTTCGCCGGGCAGGGCGGCGGGCAGGCGGCGCGCCGGGTCGAGTCCCGGCACGGCGGCCAGGAGCGCCCTGGTATACGGATGGACCGCTCCGGCGTAAAGCTCCCGGGCCGGGGCCAGTTCCATGATCCGGCCAAGGTACATGACGGCCACGCGGTCGCTGAGGTGCCCGACCACGGCCAGATCGTGGGAAATGAACAGGTAGGCCAGCCCTAGCCGTTCCTTGAGGTCGTAGAGCAGGTTGATGACCTGGGCCTGGACCGAGACGTCAAGCGCCGAGACGGGCTCGTCGCATACGATAAGCGTCGGCGACAGGGCCAGCGCCCGGGCAATGGCCACGCGTTGGCGCTGGCCGCCGGAAAACTGGTGGGGAAAGCGTTTGGCGTGTTCGGGCAGCAGGCCGACCTGCCCCAGCAGCTCGAAGACCCGCTCCCGCCGCTCCCGGGCCGAGCCCACGCCCATGGCCCGCAGGCCCTCGGCCACGGTCCAGCCGATGGGGAGCCTGGGATTGAGCGAACCGAAAGGGTCCTGGAAAATCATCTGGACCAGATGGGGCAGGCGTTTGCGGGCGGCGGCGTCGCCGGCCCAGGGATCGAGGCCGGCCAGCCGCACCGTGCCCTGGCTTGGCGGCTCCAGGCCGACGGCCAGCCGGGCCAGGGTGGATTTGCCGCAGCCCGATTCGCCGACCAGCCCCAGCGTCTCGCCCGGGGCCACGGTCAGGTCCACGCCGTCCACGGCCCGCACGCGCCGCGCCGCGCCGCTGAAAAACCCCTGCCGCGAAACATAGTGGCGCGCAACGCCCGACAGTTCGAGCACGGTTGCGCCGGCGTCATGTTCAGCCATACAGCCAGCACCTCGCAAGCCGCCCGCCCGGCAGGCCGAAAAGCGGCGGCGTTTCCCGGGGACACGGTGCAAAGGCTTTCGGGCACCGGGGATGGAAATGGCAGCCGGTCGGCAGGTTGGCAAGCCCCGGCACCGTGCCGGGGATGGGGAAAAGCCGGCGTCCCCGGTCCTTGATGCGCGGCAGGGAGGCGAGCAGGCCCTGGGAATAGGGGTGGGCCGGCCCGGCGAAGAAATCGGCCACGGCCGCGTATTCGACCATGCGCCCGGAATACATGACCGCCACGTTGTCGGCGGTCTGGGCCACCACGCCGAGGTTGTGGGTGACCAGGGCGATGGCCGTGCCGGCGTCGTTGGCCAGGGTCAGCATGAGGTCCAGGATCTGCCCCTGCACGGTGACGTCCAGGGCCGTGGTCGGTTCGTCGGCGATCAGCAGTTCGGGCGAGAGGATAAGCGCCATGGCGATCATGGCCCGCTGGCGCTGGCCGCCGGAAAGTTCGTGGGGATAGCTCGACAGCCGGCGTTGCGGTTCCGGCAGGCCCACCCGGGCGAGCATGGCCCCGGCCGCCTCCAACGCCTCGCGCCGGGAGGCCCGGCGATGCACGCGCACCGGCTCGGCCACCTGATCGCCGATGGTCAGCACGGGGTTGAGCGCCGTCATGGGCTCCTGGAAGATCATGGCCGCCCGGCTGCCCCGGATGGTGCGCCGCTCGCGCTCGGGCAGGGCCAGGATGTCGCGGCCGTCAAAGACCGAGCGCCCCGAAACGATGCGTCCCGGCGGCTGCACAAGGCCCAGGGCCGACAGCGACAGCACGGTCTTGCCGCAGCCGGATTCGCCGACAATGGCCAGCACTTCGCCGCGATCAATGGAAAAATCCACGGCATCGACGGCCACGGCCGCTTTGGCCCCCGTATCGAACACCGTGGTCAGGTTCTCCACCCGCAAAAGCGCGTTTCCCATGGTTCCTTCCGTCGCGATGCGTGGGTCCGGGCAGGCGGTCCGGTTCCTCTTGCCACCCGGTCATCGGCGCGTTATAAACTGAGGATAGGCTGTCTCATCTCCAAGGAGGACTTTCATGAGCTACCCATATCGCTCGATGCAAACGACGCAGACCCGCGTCGAGGTTGTAAACGCCTTCATGCGCGGCGTCTATGGCTGGATGTGCCTGGGGCTTCTGGTCACCGCCGCCGCTTCGGCCTTCATGGTGTCGAGCCCGGCCCTGATGCAGGCCGTTTTTGGCAACCAGATGCTCTTTTTCGGCCTGATCATCGTCGAACTGGGTCTGGTCGTGGGCCTGTCCGCCGCCATCAACCGCCTGTCGGCCGGTGCGGCCAGCGGGCTTTTCCTGCTCTACAGCGGGCTTAACGGCATAACCCTGGCGGCGATTTTCGCCGTTTACGCCAAGGCCGTCATCATCAACGCCTTCCTGGTCACGGGCGGCATGTTCGGGGCCATGAGCCTGTACGGCCTGCTGACCCGGCGCGACCTGACGTCGCTTGGCAGCTTCATGTTCATGGGGCTGATCGGCATCGTCATTGCCTCGATCGTCAATATTTTCACCAAAAGCGCCATGATGGACTTCATCATCTCGTGCGTGGGCGTGCTGGTGTTCCTGGGGCTGACCGCCTACGACACCCAGAAGCTCAAGGTGATGGGCGAGATGGCCCCGGCTGACGACGGCACGGCCGTGCGCCGGGGAAAAATCCTCGGGGCGCTCACGCTCTACCTCGATTTCATCAACCTGTTCCTCATGATGCTGCGCCTTTTCAGCGGCTCCAACCGGGACTAGCCCCAAGGCTGCCGGCGGCCGGCCCTGCCGGTCGCCGTCCCGACAGGACCCATGGCAAACGCGCGCCGCAAACGGCGGCGAAAGGAGGGGCGCGCACGCCCCTCCGCCGCTTTTCCCTCGCCTCCCTCCCGGGCCGATCTGGGCCGGCGGCTGCTTGGTGTCCTGCTCGCTCCGGCCGTCCGCTGCAAGATCCTCTATCATCGCCTGCAGGACCGCCTCTTTCGCCTGGGCCTTCGCCGGGTGCGGCGCACGGACGCCGTGACCGTCGGCGTGGGCGGCATGTCGCCGGAATGCCGGGGCCGGGTGCTGCTCACGGCCTGGCTGCTTGGCTGGGCCAATGCCCGGGGCGTTGTCGCGGCCGTGGCCGGCCATCTTGGCGGCGGCAATCCGCCGGCCCGGCCCTTCCAGGTGCTGGCCGGCACCGATCCTGCCGCGGCCGGCATCGAGTCGGCGCTGCTTGCCCGCTACGCCCCGCCGGGCCGCATCATCATCGACGAGGATCAGGCCCGGGCCGCCAAAACGGCGGCCCGCACCTTCGGCCCGGAGATGCTCGTGCTCCAGGACGCCCTGGGCAATCCGCGCCTCGGCCGCGACCTCGATCTGGCCCTGCTGACCCCGGAGGACCTGGGGCCGGGCTGGGACCGGGTGTTCCCGGCCGGCCGCTGGCGGCGGGAGGCGGCCGTGCTGTCCCGGGCGTCGGCCTTTTGCGTCTTCGCCGGTCCGGCCGTCCTGCCTGCGGCCATGGCCCTGGCCGAGAAACGCCTTGCCCCGTTCGGCCGGCCCGTCTTCGGCATGACGTTTTCCCTCTGGCGTTGGCGCGGCCCGGCCGGCCCGGCTCCCCTGGACGCCCTGGTCGACGAGCCGTATTGCGCCGTGCTTGGCGAATCCGACCGCGAAATGCTGCCGCAACAATTGCACAGCCTGCTTGGCGCCGCGCCGCGGCTGGCCCTGTACGTCCACGACAGCCACCGTTTCACCCGCCAGGACCTCGAAGACCTGCGGGCCGACGCCGTCCGGCTGCGGGCCCGGGTCATCGTGACCTCGCCGCGCTTTGCCCTCAAGCTGCTGCCCGGGGCCGGCCTGCTGGACGGATTGCCGGTGTGGACCTACGATCCGGAAGTGGTTTTCGGTCCGACGCTTTTTACGGACCTGCCGTTTCTGTCCTGGTGGGAGAAGACGTATGGCGCCGCAGCCCAGGCGCGGCAGCAAACCTAGGGAGCAGGCCATGCCGCGTTGCCGACGCCCGTTTGCCCTCCAGGCGGTCCTGGTTTTCGTTTCCGCCCTGGTCCTGCTGGCCGGGTTGGCCGGCTGTTTCGGCAAGGCCCGGCCGGAAGTGCGGCTGGGGTTTGTGGCCACGTTTAGCGGCGAACGCTTCCGGGGCGGACGCGACGCCCTGGAGGCGGCCCGGTTTGCCGTGGACGCGGCCAATCGCCAGGGATTCCCGGCCATCGACGGCACGCCCTGCCGGGTGACGCTCTTTTTCGCCGACGACAAGGATTCGCCCGAACAGGCTGCCCGGGCTGTGCGGGATCTGGTGGAAAAGGACCGGGTCATGGCCATTGTCGGCCCTTACGACAGCGAGCTGGCCAATGCCGCCGCCCTGGCCGCCGACGCGCTCGGCGTGCCGCTGATCGCGCCCTCGGCCACGGCCGACGTGGTGACGGCCGGGCGGCCCCATATCTTCCGCATCGCTTTTTCCGACGCCTTCCAGGGCATGGTGCTCGGCCGGCTGGCCGTCCGGGAACTGGGACTTTCCCGCATGGCCGTGGTGGCCAATGCCGACAGCCTGTCCAGCCGCTCCCTGGCCGAGGCCTTTCTGGCGGCCTTTACGGCCTGCGGCGGCAAGGCCTCCCTTTTCACCTACGAAGACCGCACCCGGGATTTTGCCGACGTCATGGCCAGGGCGCTGGCCAACACGCCCCAGGGGCTTTTCCTGCCCAACGCCTCCAAGGAGTCGGTCATGCTGGCCCTGGCCGCGCGCAAGGCCGGCTTTGCCGGGGCGCTTGTCGGCGGCGATGCCTGGGATGGGCCGGAAGTCTCGCGGCTGGCCGCTTTCGAGGGGGCGCGCTACGTGGACCACTGGCGGGAGGACGGCCCGGGCGGACGCTCCAGGGCCTATGCCGACGCCTTTCGCCAGGAGCGCAAGCGGCCGCCCACCGAGCTTGGCGCCCTGACCCAGGACGCCGTGGACGTGGTGCTGGCCGCTGTTTCCCGTTCGGGATCGGTCGATCCCGAAGTCGTCACCCGGGAGCTGATGGCCCTGCCGCCCTTTGACGGCGTCACCGGCCGCTTCGACTTCGTCAATGACGGCAATCCGCTCAAATCCCTCTATATCACCCGCGTCGTCGACGGCGGCGCGCGCCTTGAGACCCACGAGCTGCCGCCCCCGGAACCGTGCCGGTAACGGGCGCGCCCAGAGCTTCCGGCCGGCGGCCAGTCGGCTCCGGGCCGGCGCTGCGTTAATCCATTCCCAGCAGGCGGCGCAGGGTCGCCAGCGGCAGGGCGGCCTCCACCACGTCGGCCAGCCGGTCAAGGGCCGGCTCCAGGTCGTAGGGCGTCGGGTCGGCCACGGGCGGCAGGCCCCGGCGGGCGCGCAGGCCGTTGAGGCAATGGCGGCGGAAGGCGTCGGCGTCGAAGAGGCCGTGCAGGTAGGCTCCCCACACGGGCCGGTCGGCGGCGGCGTAGCCGATGGGCGCGCCGTCTTCCCGGACGACGGCCACCACCGCCTCGCCCGGGGCGCGGGTGACGCCGTGGTGGATCTCGTAGCCGGCCAGCGGCAGGCCTGAGGGTTGGTGGACGGCCCTGACGGCGGCCAGGGTCTTTTCCGCGGCCAGTTCCGTGTCGATGGGGAGCCAGCCAAGGCCGTCGGCGCTGCCGCGTTCCGATTCCAGCCCCAGGGGATCGGCCACCGTGCGACCGAGCATTTGCAGCCCGGCGCAGATGCCGATCACGACCGTGGCCTTCTCCCGGACCAGGGCGTCCAGGGCCCGGGCCAGCCCCGTTTCCCGGAGCCAGTCCAGATCGGCCAGGGTGTTCTTGCTGCCCGGCAGGATGACCGCGTCGGGCCGGCCGAGCCTGGCCGGCGCGTCCACCCGGCGAAGCCGCACGTCCGGCTCCACGGCCAGGGCGTCCAGGTCCGTGAAATTGGACACCCGGGGCAGGTCGATGACCGCGATGTCGAGCCGGGCCGGATCGTCGCACGGGGTGTCGGGCAGGGCGCCGCCGTCCTTGAAGGTGACGGAATCCTCTTCGGGCAGGCCCAGCCGAGCGATGTAGGGCGCCACGGCCAGGACGTCGCGGCCCGTGGCCCGGCGAAGAAACGCGTTGGCCGGCCCGAGCAGCGCGGCGTCGCCGCGGAAGCGGTTGAGCACGTAGCCGGCCACGTGCGCCCGTTCGGTTTCGGTCAGGCATTCCATGGCGCCCAGCAGCGCCGCATAGGCCCCGCCCCGGTCGATGTCGGCAGCCAGCAGCACCCGGGCCCCGGCATGGACGGCCATGGCCATGTTGACCATGTCGTGGGCCTTGAGATTGACCTCGGCCGGACTGCCCGCGCCCTCCAGAACCATGGCGTCAAACCCGGCGGCAAGGCTGTCGTAGGCCCCCCGGGCCGCTTTGGCGGCGGCGGGCTTGTAGGCGATGTACTCGGCCACGCGCATGACCCCGACCGGTTTGCCCAGGACAATGACCTGGGACCCGACGTCGGAGGTGGGCTTGAGCAGCACCGGGTTCATGCGCACATCCGGGGCGAGACGGCAGGCCCGGGCCTGCAGGATCTGCGCCCGGCCCATTTCCAGGCCGTCCGGCGTGACTCCGGAATTGAGCGACATGTTTTGGGCCTTGAACGGCGCGACGGCAAGGCCGGACCGGGCCAGCACCCGGCAGATGCCGGCGGCCAGCACGGATTTGCCGGCATTGGAGGCCGTGCCCATAAGCATGAGGGCCGGCGTCTTGCGCTTGGGCGCAAAGGCCGGGGCCGACGGCGGATCGAGCACGGCGGCCAGGGCGGCCAGCATGCGGTCGGTCTCGGCCGCCGGGCGCACGGCCAGCCGGATGAACCGGTCGGACAGGCCCGTGAAGTTTTCGCAGTCGCGGATGGCCACGCCGTGTCCGGCCAGCAACCGGGCGCACAGTTCGCCGGAGGACAGGGCGTCGACCGGCAGTCGGGCCAGCAGGAAATTGGCCGCGCCGGGGTAGACCGTCAGGCCCAGGCGATTCAGGCCGTCGGCCAGCCTGCTCCGCAGGGCCGGCAGGGCCCCCCGGGTTTTTTCCAGGAAATCCGTATCGTCCAGGGCGCGCACGCCGACAGCCTGGGCCAATGTTCCCACCGACCACGGCGGCAGGTTGCCGCGCACCCAGCCGGCCAGATCCGGGCTGGCGGCCAGCAGCCCCAGGCGAAGCCCGGGGATGGCGAAGGATTTGGTCAGGGACAGCAGCACGGCCACGTTGTGGGGCCGCGCCTGCCCGGCCAGACTGTCGAAACCGGGCACGAAATCGGCAAAGGCCTCGTCCACCACGAACAGGCTCTGGGGATGGCGGCCGGCCAGATCGACGATGTCCGCGGCCGGCACGGTCCGGCCGGTGGGATTGGCCGGACTGCCGATGACGACCATGGACGGCGAGCGCAGCACCGCCTCGATGCGGTCCATGTGCACGGCAAAGCCGTCGAGTTCCGTGCCGGGCAGGCGGCGCACGTCCATGCCGGCCTTGTGGCAGGCCGTGGCGTAATCGGCATAGGCCGGCGAGGGGACCACGGCCCGGGCCAGTCCGGTGGAGCGGGGCAGGGCGAACAGCAGTTCGCTGGTGCCGTTGCCGGCCACGAAATGGCCGGCCGGCGCGCCGTAGCGGCGGCTGGCGGCCTCCCGCAGGTCCAGGCTGTCCGGGTCGGGATAGTGGGCAAGATCGGAGACGGCGGCGGCCAGCGCCTCGCGCAGCCAGTCCGGCGGCCCGAGGGGATTGATGCTGGCCGAGGCGTCCAGGACGTCGGCCGGTTCGCGTCCGGCGGCCGCGGCCAGGGCCCGGCGGTTGCCGCCGTGGGGAAAGGCGTTGTTCATCGGGCCGCCTTTTGGGGGACCAGCAGCACCAGATACCAGCCGGTGGTTTCCAGGCGTGCGGCCAGGACAAGGTCCTTGTCCTGGACAAAGGCCATGGGCCAGTCCTTTTCCGCACCCGCCCGCTCGATGACCGCTTCGGCCGCGGCGTTGGCCGCGCCGTCGGGGGAGTTGACGCCCTTTTCCAGGCTCATGGCCGCCAGCCCCCGGTCGGCCCGGAAGTAGACCACCGCGTCGCCGGCCTTGCCGTTCTCCGCGTCGATAAAGGCCGCCACATCCGGGCGGCTGGCGGCGATGGCCTTGCCGCGGCGGTTCATGAGCATGGCCCTGGCCCCGGGCAGGGCGGCCGCCTCGGCCATGACCCGGCGCGAAAGCTGGGCCAGGGTCACGTCGCGCGAGGCCACGGCCAGCAGCGTTTCGCCGTCGTAGACCGGGCAGGACACCGTGACCATCATGCCGGCCCCGGCCAGATCGAGATAGGGCGATTGCCAGCCGCAGGCCTTGGCCTCGAAATCGGCCGCCTTGTAGAAGTCCTGCTCCGTGGGCTTGGAGTTGTTGACGGCCTCGTCAAGGCCCAGGGGCGGGTAGATGCAGAAGTTCTGGCCCGGGGTGGTCAGGTAGACCCAGGAGGCGGGCAGGGCGTCGTGGGCGGCGACCAGGACCGGGGCCAGCCGGGACATGATGGAAAGCTGGCGGAAGGTGTCGTCGGTGAAATTCTCGCCGTCATAGAAATACAGGGACGGACTGCGGGGATTTTGCCGGTCGCCAAAGGCCACGGCGCCGTCCTTGGCGGCGTAGCCGGCCAGCCAGCGCCCCCGGTCCTCGGGGACGGCCTTGGGCGTGGCCTGGCTCAGGTCCTCGTAGGCGGCCCCCACGGCCCGGGCGCTTTGGGCCACGGCGGCCAGGGCATCGTCCAGGCGGCCGGCGGCCGAAGCCGCCAGGGCGGCGGCCAGGGGCGGCGGGCCGGTCTCGGTCCTGGCCCCGGCCGGCCCGGCTGCGACGGCCAGGATGGCGAAAAGGCCGGCTCCCAGCAAAACAGCGGCTATGCGGTGCATGGCAAAACTCCGGTTGTGGCGTTCATTGCACGATCAGATGCCAGAAGATGCTGCCCAGGCCGAGGACGATGGCCACCACGGCCACGGTGAAGACCATGTCGGGCGCAACGGAAAAATGTTTCGCCCCCCGGTCGATGCAGCGGCGCATGTACCAGAAGCGCCAGGCCGCCACGACCATGACCAGCACGCCGACCCCGAAGGTGGACAGGGTGATGGCCTCGGTGTGCAGGTGTTTCTGGGCCATGCCGGCGAAAAGCGGCACGTTTTGGAGCTGGCGGATGAAGAAGTCGAAGCGTTCGATGACGAAGCTGAAGCCGAAAAGGGCCAGCCCCGTGCGGCACCAGGCCAGAAACGTCCGTTCGTTGGCCAGATGGTTGCGCTGCCAGGCCAGAAGCACCTGGGGATTGGACAGGTCGTAGGGGGCGTCGGCCGGGGCGGGCGGCGGCGTCGTGTCGGGCATGGCGGCTCCTTTCCGGGATGGTTGGGAGATACCCCGGCGGCAGCGGCCGGTCAACGCGGGCGGGGGAACGAAAAAGGGGGGCCGCGCCGTGGCGCGGCCCCCCTGACGGTAACTTGGAGGAGCGGGCGGTCTAGTACATGCCGCCCATGCCGCCCATGCCGCCGCCGGGCATCGGGGGCATGTCCTTTTTGGGCTCGGGCTTTTCGGCGATGGCCGCCTCGGTGGTCAGGAGCAGGCCGGCCACGGAGGAGGAGTTCTGCAAGGCGATGCGGGTGACCTTTTTGGGGTCGATGACGCCGGCCTTGATGAGGTCCTCGTATTCGCCGGTGGCGGCGTTGAAGCCGAAGCCTTCCTTGCCGTCGCGCACCTTGGCCACGACGATGGAGCCTTCGAAGCCGGCGTTGCCGGCGATCTGGCGCAGGGGCTCTTCGATGGCGCGGCGGATGATCTCCAGGCCGGCGTGCTCGTCGTCGTCGGCGGGCTTGATGCCGGCCAGGACCTTGACGCAGCGGACCAGGGCCACGCCGCCGCCGGGAACGATGCCTTCCTCGACAGCCGCGCGGGTGGCGTTGAGGGCGTCTTCGACGCGGGCCTTCTTTTCCTTCATCTCGGTCTCGGTGGCCGCGCCGACATTGATGACGGCCACGCCGCCGACGATCTTGGCCAGACGCTCCTGCAGCTTTTCCTTGTCGTAGCTGGAGGTGGTCTCGTCGATCTGGGCGCGGATCTGCTTGACCCGGGCCTTGATCTTGTCGGCATCGCCGGCGCCGTCGACGATGGTGGTGTTTTCCTTGTCCACGATGACGCGCTTGGCCTTGCCAAGGTCGGTCAGGGTCATGTTCTCGAGCTTGATGCCCAGGTCTTCGGACACGGCCTGGCCGCCGGTGAGGACGGCGATGTCTTCCAGCATGGCCTTGCGGCGGTCGCCGAAGCCCGGGGCCTTGACGGCGCAAACCTGCAGGGTGCCGCGCAGCTTGTTGACGACGAGCGTGGCCAGGGCCTCGCCCTCGATGTCTTCGGCCACGATCAAAAGCGGACGGGACATCTTGGCGACCTGCTCGAGCACGGGCAGCAGATCCTTCATGGCGGTGATCTTCTTCTCGTTGATGAGGATCAGCGGCTCGTCGAGCTCGCACACCATGCGCTCGGGATCGGTGATGAAATAGGGGGAGAGGTAGCCGCGGTCGAACTGCATGCCCTCGACGACGTCAAGGGTGGTTTCCATGCCCTTGGCTTCCTCGACGGTGATGACGCCTTCCTTGCCGACCTTGTTCATGGCCTCGGCAATGATGTTGCCGATGGTGGCGTCGGAGTTGGCGGAAATGGTGCCGACCTGGGCGATCTCTTTCTGGTCGCGGGTGGGCTTGGCCAGCGTCTCGAGTTCGGCGACGATGGCTTCGACAGCCTTGTCGATGCCGCGCTTGATGGCCATGGGGCTGCGGCCGGCGGCCACGAGCTTGACGCCTTCGGTGAAGATGGCCTGGGCCAGGATGGTGGCGGTGGTGGTGCCGTCGCCGGCGATGTCGGAGGTCTTGGAAGCGACTTCCTTGACCATCTGGGCGCCCATGTTCTCGAACCTGTCCTCGAGTTCGATTTCCTTGGCCACGGTCACGCCGTCCTTGGTGATGATCGGGGAGCCGAACGACTTCTCGATGACCACGTTGCGGCCCTTGGGTCCAAGGGTGACCTTCACGGCATTGGCGAGCTTGTCCACGCCGCGTTTCAGTTTCTCACGGGCCTTGGCGTCGAACAGAATCTCTTTGGCTGCCATATCTGTGTTCTCCTTGCGCTGAAAATTCTTGAGGTGTCCGCGTGGGGCCTAGGCTTCGATGACGGCCAGGATGTCGTCCTCGCGCATCACGAGAAGATCCTCGTCGTCGACCTTGATCTCGGTGCCGGCGTACTTGTTGAAAAGGACCAGATCGCCCTTTTCCACGTGCATCCTCATGTTCTTGCCGTCGTCGCCGAGCTTGCCCGGGCCCACGGCGACGACTTCGCCCTTCATGGGCTTTTCCTTGGCGGAGTCAGGGATGATGATGCCTCCCTTGGTGACTTCCTCCTGTTCCAGCCGCTTCACAAGCACGCGATCGCCTAAGGGTTTGAGCTTCATACGGTAACCTCCATGGTTTTTAGCGAATTGGCCCGGCCTGGCACTCAACCCGGGGGAGTGCTAGCGGCGGGCGGGAATGTATCTAACCACCTCGCTGTGAAAGGCAAGGGGCAAAATGGAAAAAAATGCGGCCCGGCGAAAAAAATATGGTGCAGATGAAATACTTCACAAACCCGGGATATTTCGGAAGACAACTGTCGCAGGTGGCCGTGCGCCTGGGTTCGGACTGCTCCCGGCGGCGGTTGCGGCCGGACAAGACACCCTTGTGAAAGGAATCACGCTCTTGCAGCGGATAGATTTTTCTTATAAGACTCGTAAACTTGACGCTCTCCTCCATGGGGCCTAGAATTTTCCAAAGCAGGCGGCCGCGTTGCTGATGGATTGTTCTGTCCCGCGGCGGGGGCAGGGCGTGTGTCCCAGGCGGTCCCCAAACCTTTTTCCGAGGTGCCTATGCTTGACACGCTGGTCTTTGTGACGGTGCTGCTGCCATTTCTGGTCGCGGCAGTGTTGCTCGTTTTGCGGGAGCAAAACGTGCGCAAGGTCATTTTGGTGGCCACGGCGGGGGTGCTTATCCTCGCCTCGTTGGCCATGCTCCGCGGCGGAGCGTTCATCATGTCGCCAGCCCCGCTGTATGACACGTTGGTCACCCTGGGTGACTTTGTCATCCTGTTTGTGGTGCTGTTCGTCGGCGTGAGGCGAAAAAACCAGATTATCGTCTGGCTCACCGTCGCCCAGATCGTCGGACTCGTCTGGCTGGATTTCTTCATGCTCAAGGAGCACGGGAACGTTCCGGCCTTTTTTGCCGACGACCTGAGTCTGGTCATGGTGCTTGTCATCTCCATCGTGGGCTCGCTGATCGCCGTCTACGGCATCGGCTACATGAAGGAGCACGAGGAGCACCTGCACCTGCCTACGTCCAGGCAGCCCCGGTTCTTTTTCTACATCGTCCTGTTCCTGGGGGCCATGAACGGCCTGGTTCTGGCCAACAACCTGCTGTGGATGTACTTCTTCTGGGAGTGCACCACCCTGTGCTCGTTCATGCTCATCGGGCATGACGACACGGAGATCGCCCGCAAAAACGCCGAGCGCGCCCTGTGGATGAACGTCCTTGGCGGCACGGCGTTTCTTTTTGGCATCATCCTGCTGCAAAAGCTCACCGGCACCCTGTCGCTCCAGGACATCCTGGCCCGGGGCGGCGAGTTCGCCGTGGCCGGCGGAGCCATCCTGGCCCCCATGTTCCTGCTGGTCTTCGCCGGCATGACCAAGTCGGCCCAGGCGCCGTTCCAAAGCTGGCTGACCGGGGCCATGGTCGCGCCCACCCCGGTTTCGGCGCTGCTGCACTCCTCGACCATGGTCAAGGCCGGCGTCTACCTCATCGTGCGTCTGGCCCCGATCTATGCCGGGACCTACTTAAGCAACTTCATCGCCCTGTTCGGGGCCTTCGTCTTCCTGGCCACGGCCGCCCTGGCGGCCGGACAGTCCAACGGCAAGAAGATCCTGGCCTATTCCACCATCTCCAACCTGGCGCTGATCATCGCCTGCGCCGGCATCAACACCCCGGCGGCCATTTCCGCCGCCATCCTGTTGATCCTGTTCCACGCCATCTCCAAGGCCCTGCTGTTCCTTTGCGTCGGCGCCATCGAGCAGAAGATCGGCTCCCGCGACATCGAGGACATGCGCGGCCTGTACGCCCGCATGCCCCGCACGGCCATTGTCACCATCATCGGCGTGCTGACCATGATGCTGCCGCCCTTTGGCATGCTCATGGCCAAGTGGATGGCCATCGAATCGGCCCAGGGCCAGTTCCTGGTCATGGTCATGCTGGCTCTTGGTTCGGGCCTGACCGTGCTCTTCTGGTGCCGCTGGGCCGGCATGCTGCTGGTGTCGCCCTTTGGCGCGCCCCGGCCCGAGACCCAGGCCGCCTCGGTGCGGGCCCCCCTGTACATCCTGGCCGGACTGGCCATCCTCGTCAGCCTGCTCTCGCCCGTGGTGTACAACTCCCTGGTCGCCCCGGTGGTGGCCATGTACTACAAGGCCACGGCCTACAGCCTGCCCTACGGCAACTTCGACTCCCCGACCGGCGTCTTTATCGTCTATCCGTTGTTCATCCTGCTCGGCCTGGGGTTCTATTACGCCGTCAGGCAGGCCCGGAAGGTGACCGCCGCCCAGGCGTCGGCCCCCTACATGTGCGGCGAACAGGCCACCATCGACGGCAAGCCCGGCTTCCTCGGCCCGCTGGGCCAGATCGTGGCCGCCGCCTCCGGCAACTACTACCTTGAACAGTTCTTTGGCGAAGCCATGCTGTCCAAGTGGATCAACGTCATCGCGCTGGCCGTGCTCGTGATCATGCTCTTCGGAGGCGCCCTGTGATTACCAAAATCCTCCTCGCCATCCTGGCCCTGGTTGCGGCCCCGATCCTCGGGGCGCTCATTTCCGGCGTGGACCGCCGGATCACCGCCTGGCTCCAGTCCCGCTACGGGCCGCCCATTCTCCAGCCTTTCTATGACGTGCTGAAGCTCCTTGGCAAAGAGCCCATGGTCGTCAACACCTGGCAGGCCCTTTGCGCCTACGTCTACGTGGCCGCCGCCGCCCTGTCCGTGGTGCTGCTGTTTATCGGCTCGGACCTGCTGCTGATCTTCTTCGTGCTCACCGTGGGCGCGGTCTTCCTGGTCATGGGCGCCCTGGCCTCGCCGTCGCCCTACAGCCAGATCGGCGGACAGCGCGAGCTGCTCCAGATGCTGGCCTACGAACCGCTGCTGATCCTTGTCTTCGCGGCCATCGCCATGGTCACCGGCAGCTTCAAGGTCAGCGCCGTGTTCGAGCTGTCCCGGCCGCTGCTCTACGACATCCCGCTGATGTTCATTGTGCTTGGCTACGCGCTCACCATCAAGCTGCGCAAGTCGCCCTTCGACATCTCGGCCTGCCACCACGCCCACCAGGAACTGGTGCGCGGCGTGTACACCGAGTACTCCGGCCCCTATCTGGCCATGATCGAGATCGCCCACTGGTACGAGGTGATCCTGGTGCTCGGCTTTTGCGGGCTGTTCTGGTCGACGAGCGTCGTCGGCATGGTCGTCCTCGTGGCGCTCACCTACCTGGCTGAAATCATCGTGGACAACGTCACGGCGCGCCTGACCTGGCGCTGGATGCTCAAGTCCGCCGTCGGCATGGGCGTGGTCCTGACCCTGATCAACATGATCTGGCTCTATGCCCAATAAACGACTTCAAGCCTGAAAAGAGAGCGCACCATGTTAGGCAACCTGATCAATCAAGGACGCATCAAGTCTCCGTGGGTGGTCCACTTCGACTGCGGCAGCTGCAACGGCTGCGATATCGAGGTCCTGGCCTGCCTGACGCCGCTGTATGATATCGAACGTTTCGGCATCATCAACATCGGCAACCCCAAGCACGCCGACGTGCTGCTGGTCACCGGCACCGTCAACCAGCGCAACAAGCACGTGCTCAAAAACATCTACGACCAGATGCCCGGACCCAAGGCCGTCATCGCCATCGGCGCCTGCGGTTGTACCGGCGGCGTGTTCCGCGAGGCCTACAACGTCGTCGGCGGCGTGGACAAGGTCATCCCCGTGGATGTCTACGTGCCCGGCTGCCCGGCCCGGCCCGAAGCCATCATCGACGGCGTTGTGGCTGCCCTGGAAAAGGTCAAGGGCCTGCTCGGCATGACCGCCTGAGCCGGACCCGGACCGACAACACGACCCAACCGGGGCGTCGCCCCGCGAGAATAAGGACGCAACCGTGCTCGAAACCATACCCGTCACCATCGAGAGCGTGCGCGACGTGGCCAAACAGTGCTTTGACGAGGGCTGGCGGCTGGTCACCCTGTCCGCCGTGGACCTCGGCGAGGCCGGCTTCGATATCCTCTACCACTATGACAAGGATCTGGTCATGCGGCATTACCGTCTGACCATCCCCAAGGAGACCGTGGTCCCGAGCATCTCGCCGGTGTATTTCGCCGCGCTGCTCGTGGAAAACGAGATCCGCGACCAGTTCGGGATCTGCTTTGCCGATATCGTTCTCGACTTCGGCGGGGCCCTCTACCTTGAAGAAGAAGTCCGCGCCATGCCGTTCTGCAAGGTCAGCGTGGCCCAAAAACAGTGCTAACGAGGGAAGCGTATGGCCCGTACTATATTGCCTTTTGGTCCGCAGCATCCGGTTTTGCCGGAACCCCTGCACTTAAAGCTCACCATCGAGGACGAGATCGTCACCGAGGCGTTGCCCACCCTGGGCTATGTCCACCGCGGCCTTGAGAAACTCTGCGAAGTCCGCGACTTCAACCAGATGATCCAGATCGTCGAGCGCGTCTGCGGCATCTGTTCCTGTCTGCACGCCCTGTGCTACTGCGAAGGCATCGAGCAGATCATGGGCGTGGACGTGCCCCGCCGGGCCAAGTATCTGCGCACCATCTGGGGCGAGCTGCACCGCATGCACAGCCACCTGCTCTGGCTCGGCCTTTTTGCCGACGCCTTCGGCTTTGAAAGCCTGTTCATGCAGTTCTGGCGCGTGCGCGAGCGCATCATGGACATCATGGAGGCCACCTGCGGCAACCGCGTCGTGGTGTCCGTCAACGTCATCGGCGGCGTGCGTCGCGACCTGACCCCCGAACAATGCCAGTGGATCGAGCAGCAGCTGGCCATCTCCGAAAAGGAGATCAAGCAGCTCCAGACCACGATCCTGAGCGATTACACCGTGAAAAAGCGCACCGTGGGCAAGGGCGTGCTGACCAAGGAGCAGGCCTACCAGCTCGGCGCGGTCGGCCCCATGCTGCGCGGTTCCGGTTGGGCCCAGGACGCCCGCCAGACCGGCTACGCCGCCTTTGACGAACTCGGCTTCGAGCCGGTGGTCGAGTACGACGGCGACTCCTACGCGCGCTGCGCCGTGCGTTTCCGCGAAACCCTGCAATCCATCGATATCGTGCGGCTGGCCATTGCCCGCATGCCGGCCGGCGAAACCGCCGCCAACGTCTCCGGGGCCATGGAAGACGACACCCTGCGCCCTGTCGGCGGCAAACGCGGCGACATCATGCAGGCCTACAACCGCGACAAGCACCATCGCATCACGGCCGCGCCCCCGCCCAACTTCGACATCCCGGCCGGGCACGTGGCCGCCAAGGTCAAGGGCAAGCCCGACGGCGAGGCCGTCACCCGGGTGGAACAGCCGCGCGGCGAGCTGATGTATTACATCAAGGGCGTTGGTTCCAAGAATATGGACCGGGTCCGCATCCGCACTCCGACATTCGCCAATATCCCGCCGCTTTTGGCCATGCTGCCGGGGTGCGAACTGGCCGACGTGCCGGTCATCGTCCTGTCCATCGACCCCTGCATCAGCTGCACGGAACGGTAAAAAAGGAGCGCGCATCCATGTTCAACATGACCAAAAACGTCGTCACGAACCTCTTCACCAAAAGCTCCACGCGGCTCTATCCCTTTGCCGTGCGGGGGCATTTTGAAGGGTTTCGGGGGACGCTCCTGTGCAATATCGATGAGTGCATCTTCTGCCGGACCTGCATGATCAAATGCCCGTCCCAGTGCATCGCCGTGGACAACAAGGCCGGCACCTGGGCCTGCGACGCCATGGCCTGCGTGTACTGCGGCGTGTGCGTGGACGTGTGCCCGACAAGCTGCCTGTCCATGACCAAGGAACATCGGCCGGTGGCCACCGAGCAGCAGACGATCTTCCTCCAGGGCACGCCCAAGAAGAAGAAAAAGGACGCCGAAGCCGCCGAATAGCGGGGCCGCCCTTTTATAACCGTGCAATGCAAGCGCCCGCCGCCGGCTTTCCCGGCGGCGGGCGCTTGTCGTTTGCCGGCCGCCCGGGTATGGGAACCCATGATTTCCCAGCCGGTCCCTGGCGGACCGAGGCGTTTGATCCTGCTGGCCGGCATCGTCGTGTTTGTCTGCCTGATCGCCTCCTACCTGGTTTTGGACGCCGCCCTTGCCGTCGTCGGGAAACGCCCGGCCCCCGTTGTCGAACCGAAGGCCTACAGCAATGTCCTGGGCGACCTGGAGCCGCATCTGTCCCTGGTGGCCCGGGAAATCCCCGGACTGCCCTACGGCGTGGCCACCAACGACCAGGGGCTGCGGGGCGGGCGGAATGTGTCGCCCCGGCCGGCGGCCAACGCCTTGCGCGTCCTGTGCCTGGGCGACTCGTTCACCTACGGCGTCGGCGTGGACGACCGCTTCACCTATCCGGCCTTGCTCGAACAGTTCCTGCAAGCCCGCCTGCCCGACCGCACCGTCGAAGTCCTCAACGCCGGGGTGCCGTTTTACGATATTTTCGACGAGACGGCCTATTTCCTGGAGAAGGGCCGGCGCATGCGGCCGGACGTCGTGGTGCTCCAGTTTTATATCAACGACCTGGAAGCCATGGCCGGGGCCTTTTTCCGGGAAGGCCTGCTGGCCCGCGAGGGCGGCGTGTACAACCGCCTGGACCAGATGACCGGCCGCGAAGGGGTGGAGCGGCGTCTGAACGACTGGCTTTGGAATCGTTTTCCCGGGTTCGTCGATTTTTGGCGCGAGGGCGGCCAGCCGGCCGGGCCTTTTCCGAAAGACCGCCCCGTTGCCCGCTGCCATATCCAGGCGACCGACGAGGAGCGGGCGCTTCTGGGGGACAGGATGCGCCTGCTTGATCAGGCCAGCCTGCCGGCCATGGCCCGGTTCTGGGACAACTACCGCCACGCCCTGGTGGCGCTGCGCGATGCCGTGCAGGCTTCGGGCGCGGCCTTTCTGCTCGTTTTGGCCCCGGACGTGGGGCAGGTGCGCGAGGACCGCAACGCCCCGGCGGCCGCCCTCGTGGGCTTTTGCCGGGAAAACGGCATCCCGGTCATAGACCTTGCCCGCCAGTTCCGGAAGATGGCCGGGGAGAAAACGGACCGCTATTACCTGCTGCCGTACAATGGGCATCCCAATGTCGACGGCAACACGCTGATGGCCAAGGCCGTGGCCGATGCCCTGCAGGCGTCCCCGGGAGCGTCCCGGCTCCCGATCGGGGTTGCGCCCGTGAGCCGGGCGTTCGACTACAGCGGCCCTGTTTCCCTGAATCTGCGCTTTGACGGGCAGGGCGGGGTGCTGCCGGCGCGAAACGGCCCGGTCGCCGTCGCCACGGTCTCAAGCGACAACCTGACGGTGCGGGTGGACAAGGGGGCGGGCAACGACATTGCCGCGCTCATGGCGGATCTGCGCCGCGGGCCAACGGGAAGGCTGGTGCTGCGCCTGGACTCGGACGTGCCGCTGGCCCAGGTGTCGCTGACGTTTTTCCGTCGGCTTTTCCCGCCGATCAACGGCTTCGTCCAGCTTGAGTGGTCGCGGGACGGCGAGGCGTACGAGGCGCTGGCCTTTGCCTCGGACAAGGACGTGCCGGCTCCCGAAAGCCTGGAAACCAGCCGTCTGGTGGAACTGGATTTGCGGGACAAGCCGGCCCGGCAACTGTATTTTCGGATTGTGCTGCGAAACGAGGCCTGGATATTCGTGGAATCCAGGGAGCCGCCCTGGCGGCGTTTCGAAGTGGTCTGCTACCCGGCCGGCGAGACGGCGGGGCAGGCCCGGGGGGAGGCTGCGCTCAGCCCCGAAACCACAGATAGGCCCGGGTGGCCAGACGGTCGAGAACCAGGGCCGGATTGACCGTGAGGATCAGCGCCTCCTGGCTTTCGGACAAAAGCAGGTCCAGCCGGCGGGGCACGTCGGGATCGCGGCAGGGCCCGAGCAGCGCCGCCAGGGGCACGTCGTCCCGGCCGGCCAGATAGCCGGCCAGTTCCCGGGACAATTCGGTGACGACCCGTTCGGCCGCCCCCCGCGACGGACGCGTCTTGACCGCCGAAAACCAGCCGCGTCCCGTGCGCCAGAACTGGTGCAGGGCGTTAATCAGCGGCCAGGGATCGTCCTCGCCGCCGGCCGGGGAAGGCGCGGCCGGATCGGGCCAGGCCAGGGTCATGACAAAGGAGCGTGAAACGAGCGTTGCGAAAAGCCGCTCGCGCTGCGGGGCCAAAAGCACGAACACGTTGCCCGGCCGCGGCTCCTCCATGGCTTTGAGCAGGGCGTTGCCCGCCTCGTCGGTCAGCCCCTGGGCTTCGGCCAGGATGACGACGCGCGTTCCCTGCCCGCGCGGCGGTTCGCCGACCAGCCGGCGCACCTCGCGCATGGCGTCGACCTTGATCGTCTCGGCCGCGCCGTCGAAATACTGCAAATCCAGAAAGACCTTGTCGCGCAGTTGTTGGCAGGTGGGGCAGACGCCGCACGGCGGGGCCGCATCCGGGCAATTGAGCCGGGCCGCCAGCCACATGGCCACAGCCGCCCGTTCGCCGGCCGAGCCGCCTTCCAGGATAAGCGCCTGGGGCATGGCCCGGGCCAGGGCGTCGAGGCCGGAGAGCACATGATTTTGCCGTTCGGGTACGCCGAAGGCGTCGGCTGCGAAATACATGGATCGTATCCAGGCGGTTGTTTGGTGGGGGAAGAATGCCTCCGGCGGCCGGGAGGGGGTAACCCCCTCCCGGACCCTCCTTGGCGGAAAACCATATGGCGGCTGTGCCGCGAATTTGGGAGCCGCCCCGCGTCGTTTCCCACCCTTGCCTTTCCGCTCGGGGGGACCGGGGGGGATGATCCCCCCCGGCCGCCGGCTCTTCTCTTCTCTTCTCTTTTCTTACCCGCGGATGATCGTCTGCCGCCGGTCGGGACCGACGGAGAGGATGGAGCAGGTGGTCTTGAGCGATTGTTCGATGCGCGAGACGTATTCGCGCGCGGCCAGGGGCAGGTCTTCCCAGGCGGTCATGCCGGTGATGTCCTCTTCCCAGCCGGGCATGGTCTCGTAGATGGGTTCGACGAATTCCAACGCCCCTTCTTCCTGGGGCGGGTACTCGTAGACCTTGCCCTTGTAGCGGTAGCCGATGCAGATCTTGATTTCATAGAGGCCGCTTAACACGTCGAGCTTGGTCAGGGCGATTTCCGTGGGGCCGGAGAGGCGGGCCGATTCGCGCAAAAGCACCAGATCGAGCCAGCCGCAGCGGCGTTTGCGGCCGGTGGTGGCCCCGAACTCGCCGCCCTTTTCCTGAAGGTAGTCGCCGATGGTGCCGAAAATTTCGGTGGGGAACGGCCCGGAACCCACCCGGGTGGTGTAGGCCTTGACCACGGCCACCACGCGGGACAGCACATTGGTGGCGCAGCCGCTGCCGGCCCCGGCCTGTCCGGACACGGTGTTGGACGAGGTGACGAAGGGGTAGGTGCCGTGGTCGATGTCGAGGTGGGTGCCCTGCGCGCCTTCAAACAGCACGTCGCCGCCGGCGGCCAGGGTTTTCTGGATCACCGAGGACACGTCGCCGAGATAGGGCAGCAGACGCCTGGCCACGGGGGCGAGGCCTTCGGCCACGGCGCCCGGGTCCAGGGCCGGCATGTCGTAGAGCTTGGTGAAAAGGGTGTTCTTCTCGACCAGGGCCTGGGCGATCTTTTTGGCCAGCAGCTCCGGATCGGCGAAATCGCCGGCACGGATGCCGATGCGGGCCATCTTGTCTTCATAGCAGGGGCCGATGCCCCGGCCGGTGGTGCCGATCTTGCCGCCGGCCCGCAGCGTCTCGCGCGCGCCGTCGATAAGCCGGTGGTAGGGCATGATGACGTGGGTCTTTTTGGAGATGATCAGCCGCTCGGGCGACACGTCGAGGCCCTTTGCGGCCAGGGTGTCCATTTCCTGGCACAGCACTTCCGGATCGAGCACCACGCCGTTGCCGATCAGGCAGGTGGTGCCTTTGTGGAGGATGCCCGAGGGGAGCAGGTGCAGGACGGTTTTTTCGCCGCCGACCACCAGCGTGTGCCCGGCGTTGTTGCCGCCCTGGAAGCGGACCACGGCCTTGGCCGATTCGGTCAGCAGATCGACGATCTTGCCCTTGCCCTCGTCGCCCCATTGGGCGCCGTGGATGACGACGCCCCGGCCGGTTCCCGGAACCCGTGCTTTGGTATATTCGCCCATAGCCTTATGACTCCCCTGCATCCTTGGGTCGAAACGCCAGGACCTTGCCCCGGGGCGACGGCTTGGGAGCGGTCTGGGCTCCCGGCGCCCCTGTCGCGGCGGGGTCGGCGGTTGCCGGCGCGGCTGCGGCCGGAGCCGGCGCGGCCGGATGTCCCGGCTGGCGGCCCTCGGCCCAATGATGATTGAACAACTGGTTTTTAAAACGCATGCTCTGAATCATGGCCAGCACCAGGACTGCCTCTTCCCACCGCTGGGACGGTTCGAAACGGCCGACCACTTCGGCGTATTTGTCCCAAAGCGCCATGAGGGAGGCTTCGTCAAAGGCCCGAAGCTGCCTGGCCATTTTCAGCAACACTTGTTCCACGATCGCTCCCTTCCCACGAATACGGCCGCGCACGGCGCGGACAGGCCTTCCTAGCAGAATTGCCCGGCCCTTCCAAATGCAATTTGCCGAGTCGGGCCGGCTGTGCTAGGCATCCCCTCGCACGACACACGCAAGGAGCGGCGCAGCCATGAGCGACCTGAAGAAAATGTACACCACCATGGTGGAGGACCCTTTCCCGGCCGAACTCGTCATCAAACTGGGCGATGCGGAACTGGCCTTCGCCAAAAGGACCTGGACCATCGACGGCGCGGACAAGGGCCTTCGCTACGGCGAAAACCCGGATCAGCCGGCGGCGCTCTACGCCCCGGTGGCCGGCCGGCTGTCCCTTGGCGGCGTCGCATTCCGCGGTCCCGGCGACGGGCTCGTGTGCGCCGCCACCGAAGAGCATCTGCTCCAGTCCGGCAAGCACCCCGGAAAGACCAATCTCACCGACGTGGACAACGGCGTCAACATTCTTCAGTACCTTACGGCCAAGCCCGCCGCCGTCATCCTCAAGCACAACAATCCCTGCGGCGCGGCCTGGTCCGACGCCGGCCTGTGCGCCGCCTTCGAGGCCGCCTTCGCCTCCGACCGCATCGCCGCCTACGGCGGGGCCATCGTGGTCAACCGCATCCTGGACGTGGCCACGGCCGAGCGCATAAACGCCGTCTACTTCGAGGTGGTGGCCGCCCCGGACTACGAGCCGGCCGCCCTGGACATCCTCAGGTCCAAGAAAAACCTGCGCATCTTCAAGCTGCCGGGCCTGGCCCATCTGGAAAAGCTCGTCGGCCAGCCCTTTCTCGACATGAAGTCCCTGGCCGACGGCGGACTGGTCCTCCAGTTTTCCTTCCGCAACCGCATCCTGTCCGTTGCCGACTTCCTGCCGGCCAGCGCCACGGACAAGGCCGGCGCCACCGTCGTGGCCCGGGCCCCGTCCGCCCAGGAAGCCGAAGACCTGCTGTTCGCCTGGGCCGTGGAAGCCGGCGTCACCTCCAACTCCGTCATCTTCGTCAAAAACGGGGCCACCGTCGCCATCGGCACCGGCGAACAGGACCGGGTGGGCGTGGTGGAGCTGACCATCCACAAGGCCCGCACCAAATACGCCGACGCCCTGGCCTTCGCCGCCCACGGCCTGTCGCTGTACGAACTGAAGCAGAAGGCGGCCGCCGACGTCGAGGCCAAAAAAAGCCTCGACGACATCCTGGCCCGCACCGAGGCCGCCAACGGCGGCCTCGTCGGCACGGTCCTGGTTTCCGACGGCTTTTTCCCCTTCCGCGACGGCGTGGACCTGTGCATCGCCGCCGGCGTGACGGCCATCGCCCAGCCCGGCGGCTCCATCCGCGACACCGAGGTGGTGGCCGCCTGCAACGAGGCCTCGCCCCAGGTGGCCATGGTCTTCACCGGCCAGCGGTCGTTTAGACATTAATTGTAGAGAAACGAGAGAGAAAGCAGGGGCGCTGCCCCTGCCCCCCGCCGGGGGGGATGATCCCCCCCCGGACCCCCTCGATAGAAGGGGCTTTTTGAAGCGCCGCCGCTTCGGCCCTTGCAGTGCATACGCGCGATGACAACCCCCGTCGAAAGTTTTTGGGGAGGGTGGGGGTCCGGGGGAGGGTACCCCTTTTCCCAAAAAGGGG